>Ga0181530_10000234_pt1 | contig 70011 bp, 69 predicted proteins | sample PEATcosm2014_Bin_42_FD_119769 | JGI IMG/M metagenome (GOLD analysis project Ga0181530, IMG submission 119769) | Peatland microbial communities from MTU Mesocosm Facility, Houghton, MI, USA - PEATcosm2014_Bin10_60_metaG | ecosystem: Environmental > Terrestrial > Soil > Wetlands > Peat | place...
ACCCCTCGCGCTGCTCGCGTGTTACGTCAATCCGTGACCGACCCGGCATCACATCCCCCCACATACGGTAGCTCCGGTTCCGGATTATGCCATATGTGGACCGACCGTGAGAATCTTGCTTAGATGCTTTGCGAGGGCAATGTAAGCGTCGAGTTTTCGCGCATGGCCGGCGATCTGGGATGTGAGGCAAGTTCCAACATGATCGTCAATGCCGGCCAATCGCTGCGTGTATCGATCAATTAGGCTTTCAAAATATGCCCACTCCGCCGCGATCATGCCGATCATGGCGTAGTGATCGATTATGGGGTGTCCGGGATGTGCCGCAGCCATGTTATGCTCCCTGCTATGAGCGATCAGAAGACGCGTGGGAAGCGGAAGGGCGACGAGGACCAGTATAGCGACGAAGAAGCCGTGCGCCGCGCTACCAAGGCGCTGCGGCGCACGATACAAGCGGCAAAAGGAAATGGTCGGCAAGGTCGGTAGACCTTCCGGCAGACCCAACCCGAAGAAATGAACTGGCGGCGCGGTCTCTTCCGAATTTGGATTGTATCGTCTTTCGCGTGGATCGTCGTCGCCGGCTATATGGACGATCTTCCATGCACCTTCGGTGTCAGGTTTTCAGCTCCTTGGTGCATTGGATACGCGCACGATCCTTATGCGTGGGAGTCTGCGTGGCCGATCCATGTTCTGGTCTTCGGAGTTCCCGTCGGCGCACTGGTCATCGGCGTTGCTATCGTTTGGACGATTAAAGGGTTCAACACTGCTGCATAGATCGACCTGCGAACTAAAAGCATCGCTTGTTCAACCTTCGCCAATCCGGTAGGCGCGAACCGCAGTGTCGTGGAACATGGCGGCGCGCTCGGACGCTGAATAGCCTGTTGAAAACCGCTTGAACGCGTTGAACAGCACCGGGTACGAGAACGAGACCTTGTCGACCGGGAAGTTGCTTTCGAACATGCAGCGGTCCGGGCCGAACTGTTCGATGCAATAGCTCATCAGGGGTGCGATCTGCGCCGCCAGCTCCTCGGAGCCGACCGGCTTGTCGCGCAGGTGCCAGTCGAAGCCGAAACGCGGCATGCCGTGGCCGCCGAGCTTGAGCACGACGTTGGGGCAGGTCGCCAGCTCGGCCATTCCGGCGCGCCACGCCGCCATCACCTCGGCGTCGCGGCCGGCGAACGGGCCGGTGAGGTTGAGGCCGCCGAGATGGTTCATGACGATCGGCAAATCGGGCGCGGCGCGGGCGAACGCGACCATCTCGGGCAGTTGCGGGAAGCAGCAGATCGTGTCGAGCGACAGGCCCATGCGCGCCACCACCTTGGCGCCGGCGCGGAACTCGGGCAGCGACAGCACGCCCGCTTTTTCGCGGCTTTCGACGCGCGGGTCGGCGTCCCAGGTGACGATGTGGCGGATGCCCTTGAAACGGTTGGGGCTCGCCGCCTGCAATGCTTCGAGCACTGGGGCGACCCGGTCGCCGAGCTTCAAATCGGCGTGGCCGATGATCGCCGCGGCAGCGCGGCACGGCCCGTAGAGCCCGCTGGCGCTGGCGGCGGCGAGGCCCTGGACGAACTCGACCTCGCCGACCGGGCGCAGCTCGACTGGCCCGTCGGCGCGGTACATCGCCCGCGCCTCGATGAACACCGTGGAGCGGATGTTGTGGCCGCTGCCGGTGTCCGCCATGAGTTCGTGCAGCAGATAGCGCTGATAGGGAATGCGCCCGGTGCGGAAGTCCCAGAAATGATGATGCGGGTCGCAGATCGGCAGGTCGGGCTCGAGGATCGGCTCCTGGGTGAGCGCCAGCCAGTCGTTGCCGCCATAGGGCATGGGGTTCCTCCCTTACGCTGCAGAAGCGCGGTGCGTCCTTCGAGGCCTCGCTGCGCAAGGCACCTCAGGATGAGGTGGTTTTTTTCGGGCCATCAAAGGCTTCCTCATCCTCACGACGAGGGATGTCGGAGACGGCGCTCAGGAGATTCCTCATCCTGAGGTGCCTTGCGCAGCGAGGCCTCGAAGGACGCGCAAATCTCGATCCAGCCGATGCGCCTACTCCGCGGCGGCGGCCATCTTCGCGCTCTTGAACGCCGGCATCACTTCCTTGGAGAGCCGGTCGAGGTCTTCCAGCTGGACGTCGAGCGGGGTGCCGAGGGGGGTGCTGCACACCACGCGGTCGATGCCGGGATAGCGCTTCTCGACCGCCTTCAGCGCCTCGATGATGTCGGCCGGGGTGCCGGTGAGGAACCCGCCGGCCCTCACCGCATCCTCGATGCGCGGCAGCTTGGTTGTGGCGGCGAGCTTGGGGTCGCGCATCGCCGCGATCTGCTCGTCGCTGAGCGCGCGCACCAGGCGCAGCTCGCCGAACATCTTCATGTTCTCCTCGTAGTTTTTCGCCGCCTCGCGCATGCCCTCTTCGCGATTCTTGGCGATGTGGAACTGGAAGCCGAGCGCGAGCTTTTCGCCGAGCTCGAGCTTGACGCCGCGGCGCGCATAGGCGGCCTGGAAGCCGAGCATATGCCGCTCGACCGCGCCGCCCTCGGCGGAGCCGCCGCCGATCATGCCGGAAATGCCGTGCTTGGCCATGAAGTCGAAGGCGCGGTCGGAGCCGCTCTGGATCGGCTGCCAGCACTCGACCGGCAGGCGCTCGGGCGCCGGCACCAGGGTGATCTCCTTCAGCGAGTAGCCGCGATACGGCACCTCCGGCGGGATGGTGTAGTACTTGCCCTTATGTGAGAACGGCTTGCCCTCGAACGCCTCGAACAGGATGTCGACGCCTTCCTCGAAGATTTCGCGGTTGGCGTCCTGGTCGGTCAGCGGCGAACCGAAGGTCTCGACCTCGCGGGTGTGATAGCCGCGCGCGACGCCGAAAATCACCCGGCCGCCGCTGAGGGTGTCGGCCATCGCATAGTCTTCCGCCAGGCGCAGCGGGTGCCACATCGGCACGACATTGAAGCCGCAGCCGATCTTCAGGTTCTTCGTCTGGTTGACGAGGTGCATCGCCATCATCAGCAGGTTCGGGATCAATTCCGTGCCCTCGGGCTGGAAATGATGCTCGGCCATCCAGAACGTGTTGAAGCCACCCTCGTCCATGCATTTGGCGTAGGTCACGACCTTGTGCAGCGCCTTGGCCAGCTGCTCCTTCGAATAGCAACGCTCGTTGATCGGCGTCCCGGCATAGCCGAGGTTCTCCATGTCGGCGGTGCCGTAATAGGAGCTGTCGAATTTCGTGATCATGGGCCAATCCTCATTCCATATCGCTTCTAATCTATACACATTCCTCGCGACCAACCGCCGATATTGGCTTCGGGCGGCAGATGCACGAACAACACGCGCGCCGGGCCGCCGATCGTGCGGCTGCGATGTCCGCTGCTGCCGACATCGTCGGCGAGGAACATTTCGCCGGTGCTGCACCGGTGTTTCTTCCCGTCGCTGGTTTCGACTTCAAGGGTGCCGGAGAGCACGACGAGAAGCTGGCGCCGCGAGGCGGGGTGCCAATCCTGGTAGAGGCCCTCGGGCATCTCCGTCACCATCGTGCTCTGGGCCGGCAATACCCCCGAGCGGTGGACGACATTCCCGAAAGCGTCGGTCGACGCATTGTCGATCGGGATGTCAACCTCGACAAACTGCGACCCGCCATCAGGCGCGGTAGCAAAGCGGATAAGTTTCATCAGGGTACTCCGAAAATAGCGCGCCGATCGGCGCTCGTAAGAAACGGTGACCGGGTTGGGGCGCATGCGTCAAGCGCCGCGCTCACGGCTTCAGCAGCAGCTTCCCGATCACTTCGCCGCTTTCGAGCATCGCCTGGGCGCGGCCGGCCTCGGCCAGCTTCAGGCGGGCATGGATCAGCGGCCTGATCCGCCCGGCGGCGAGATGGCCGAGCAGCGTGTCGGTCGCCGCCGCGCGGATATCGGGGCGGTCGTCAAAGCTGTGGATCGTGAAAAAGCGCACCGCCGGGCTCACCGCGTGGTGCTCGCGCATCGCGGCGATGAAATCGGGGTCGGGCGGACCGTCGAGCCGGCCGTAGGACACGACGAGGCCGAGCGGCGCCAGCATCGCGAAATTGCGGCCGAAGCCTTTGCCGCCGATTGGGTCGAGGATCAAATCGACCCCGCGCCCCTGGGTTGCCTCGCGCACGCGCGCGGCGACATCCTCGCTGCGGTAGTTGATCGCGTCGTGAGCGCCAAGGGCGCGGATCGCCGTCGTCTTCGCGTCGGAGCCGGCCACCCCGATCACCCGCATTCCGGCGATCAGCGCGAGCTGCACCGCGGCGCTGCCGACCCCGCCGGCGGCGGTATGGACCAGAACCGTCTTCGCCTCGACCCCGCGCGCGGCGGTGTGCAGCACGTGATAGGCCACCTGGTAGTTCGACAGGCACGCGGCGGCTTCGAGGTCGCAGCCCGCCGGCAATTTGTGTGCGGCGAGCGGCGGCACCGCGATGTATTCGGCATAACAGCCGGCACGCACCGGCAGGTCTCGGGCGCTGACGAACACCGCCTCGCCGACCGCGCGATCGGTGACGTTGCGGCCGCGGGCGACGATCGTGCCACTCAGTTCGATCCCGGGGATCGCCGGCAGCGGCGGCATCCAGGCATAAGCGCCGCGTCGCACCAGAACTTCGGGCATGCTGACGCCGATCGTGTCGGCTTTGACCAGCACTTCGCCGTCGCCCGGAACCGGGGTCGGCACGTCGGTGTATTCGAGGGCGTCTGGACCGCCGGGGCGGCGTAAGACGATCGCTTTCATGGCGGCAAGGCTACTGTCGCGCCGCACCCCCGGCAATCCTCCCGTCAAGGGCGATCGGCGGATTGGGTCGATCCGGTCCCGGAAAGCGGCGCGCGCACAAAATCGAACATACGGCTGAAACTGGTCAGCGTGCCGGCCGCGGCAAAGCAGGCCGCGAGCACGATGGCGGTCTTGGCGCCGTGCCCGCCGGCAAGCCCGAACACCAGCGCGACAAGCGCAGCGCCGATTGATTGCCCGAGCAGTCGCGCCGTGCCCTGGATCGCGCCGGCGCCGCCGCTGCGCGCAAGCGGTGCGCTCATGATGATCGAGCGCGCGTTCGGTTGCTGAAACAGTCCCATGCCGGCGCCACACACGGCGATACGCCACAGGATGTCGGCCGTAGTGGGGTGCGCCGGCAGTAACGCAAGGAGCACGAACCCCGAGCCCAGGACAACAAGCCCGATGCTGCCGAGAATTCCGGCGGGATAGCGGTCGGCGAGCCGGCCGGCGAGCGGCGCCATCAACGCCGCGGTCGCCGGCCACGGGGTCATCAGCAGCCCCGTCGTCACCGCCGACATGCCGACCACGTCCTGAAAATAAAATGGCAGGGAGACGAAAGCGAGACCCTGGCCGATAAAGCTCAACACCGAGGTTGTCACCGAGAGCGCAAAGACCGGCCGGCGAAACAGATCGATCGGCAAAAGCGGCATCGCCTGGCTGGCCTGGCGTCGGATAAGCAGGTAGCCGGCGACGATCGCGCCCGCGAACTCGCCAGCCACAGCGATCGTGTTTTGGCCGTGGCCGAGCCCGTTGATGCCGCTGATCAGGCTACCGAACATTACGGCGCACAGCGCCGCGCTCAGCAGGTCGAACCGATGTCCGCTTGGCGCCGTATGCGGCAAGAGGCGCATTGATAGCAACAGCGTCGCGATGCCGATCGGCACATTGACCGCAAACAGGAACGGCCAGGGCGCGACCGCCAGGATCGCGGCCGCCAGCGTCGGTCCGGCGGCCGAGGAGGTCGAGACGACAAGCGAGGTCAGCGCGATGCCGCGGCCCAACAGCCGCCGGGGATAGGTGTAGCGGACAAGCGCGGTGTTGACGCTCATGATCCCGGCGGCGCCCAGCCCCTGCAGGGCTCGTCCCAGGGTCAGGATTTCAAGCGAATGCGCCGTCGCGCTGATCAGCGCGGCGCCCGAGTAAAGCACGAGACCAAAGCGGTAGACGCGGCGATAGCCGAAAATGTCGCCGAACGAGGCGAACGGCAATAGCGAGATCATCACCGCCAGCTGATAGGCGTTGACCACCCAGATTGAATTGGCGGGGCTGGCGTGAAGGTCCCGGGCGATCGTCGGCAGGGCGACATTGACGAGCGCCGTGTCGAGGCACGAAAGCGCCACGCCGATCATCAAAGTCATGACCGCCCAGTACCGCTGGGGGATCGGTAGGCCGTCTTCCGCGCTGTTCATGAATCGGGTGCGACGGCCGGGACAAGGTGCGAGAATTTGCAGGCTTACGCTGTGGCGACGCACAAGGCCAGAGTGGGTGCCGCAACCCACCCATTCGGGTGCTTAGCGGCGCATTCGAGACGTGGGCCTCGCGATCAGGTGAAACTCGGGCGGTGGTCGCGGAACGCCGTCGCCTTTTCAAAAGCGTCGGCGATGCGCAGGACGGTCGCTTCCTGGAAGGGCTTGCCCACGAGCTGGATCGCGACCGGGAGGCCTCCGGCGCCAAATCCCGAGCAGACCGACATCGCCGGATAACCGGCGACGTTGAACGGCATCATGAAGCTGGGCTGCTGGAATACATCCCATTTCGGCACGTCGTCGATCTTCGGCGCCTCGCCGGGCAGGACTGCGGTCAGCACGACATCGAGCCCGGCCATTGCCGCTTGCAGCTCGGCGCGCAACTCGCGCCGGCGCCGCACCGCCTGGAGGTAATCGACGCCCGAGACAAAAGCGCTCAGCATCAGCCGGCTGCGCATCCGCTCGCCAAAATCTGGGAGCCGCGTGCGCGCCCATTCCTCATAGGCCGCGGCGCGCTCGACGATCGAGATCAGCGAGCCGCAGGCAACCCAATCCTGCAGCGGCGACAGTTGCACCTCGCGGATCTCGGCGCCGAGCTCGCGGAAGGTGGCGATCGCCGCGGTGATGCCGTGTTGGGTACCCGCGCTGACTTTGTGATCGGTCTCATGGAAATGATGGATCACCCCGATCTTGAGCCCCATGATCCCGCCGCCGAGCGCGGCGCGATAGTCCGGAATGGGCCGATTGGCGCTGGCGGGATCGCGCGGGTCGTGACCCGCGAGCGCCTGCAGCATGATCGCGCAATCTTCCGCCGTCCACGCCATCGGGCCGATGTGATCGAGGCTGAACGCGGCCGGCGCGACGCCGGCGCGGCTGACCAGGCCGTAGGTCGGCTTGAGGCCGGCGATGCCGCACAGCGCCGCCGGCCCGCGGATCGAGCCGCCCGTATCGGTGCCGATCCCGCAAAGGATCATGCCCGAGGCGACCGCCGCCCCGGTGCCGCTGCTGCTGCCGGCGGTGAAATGGTCGGTATTCCAGGGATTGCGCGCTGGCGGCCACGGCAGGTCGAAGGAGGGCCCGCCATCGGCGAATTCGTGCGTTGTCAACTTGCCCATCAACACCGTGCCGGCGGCGGCGAGCTTCTCGGCGCAGGTGGCATCGCTGTCGGGGATGTTGTCCTGCAGCAGTTTCGACTGGCAGGTTGTCGCGATGCTCTTGGTGTCGACGATGTCCTTGAGGCCGATCGGGATGCCGTGCAACGGACCGGACGGGCCGCTCGCCATGATCGCCGCCTCGGCCGCGCGCGCCTCGGCGAGGGCGCGTTCCTCGGTCAGGCGGATAAAGGCGTGCAACCGGTTGTCGAGTGCTTGCACGCGTTCGAGACAAGCCTGAGTCAGCTCGACGGGCGAGAGCTGCTTCGCCGCGATCTGTTTTGCGGCCTGGGCGATCGTCGGAATTGTGGTGCTCATCACAAATCCTCCTCGGCGAAGCCGTAGGTCAACGCGGGCTCGGCCATTCGTCCGCGCGGCTTGCGCACGCGTTCGGCCATCGCCGCGATGCCGTCACAGACCGTCTTCAACTCGGCCTTCTCGGCGTCGGTCAGCGTCAGCCCAGCCCGGGCAATCAGATACTCGAATGCATCGTCTGTGATCCGGGTCGGCATGAGACCACCTCCTCGCTGGGTATCAATCGGAACGCTCGGGCGGATCGGCGACAAAAGCAATTGCAACGCTGACGCCGCCGCAAGGATCAGGCCAGTTTCAGGGTCATCGTCGGATCTACGCGGCCGGTGACCCGCCTCAGTCGACCGGGCGGCGACGCCGGGTGCCGGGGCGGATCGCCTTCGCCTGCTGCTGAAACGGGTAGAGGAACTGACGGACGATCCCCTTGGGCAGCGGGATGCCGACCGTCCCGTAATGGCGCGGCCAGACGTGTTTGTCCTTCGGCAGGTAGAACGTGCCGAACAGCCAGTCGATTACCGGCAGATGCGCGACATAATTCTTGTCGATCGCCTCGTCGCCGCTCGAATGGTGCCAGTGGTGATAGCGCGGCGAGCACAGCACGTATTTGAGCGGGCCGAGATCCCAGCGGATGTTGGAATGGATCAGCCCCGCCTGGAGCCCGGCGAAGACGATGTAGAGGGTCAGCGGCTCCTTGGCGATGCCGAGGATGAAGGCCGGGATGAGAACCAGGGTGCGCGTCACCAGCGGCTCGAGAAAATGCAGCCGCGAGCCGGCGAGCCAATCCATGTGCTCGACCGAGTGATGCACCGCATGGATCGGCCACAGGAACTTGACCTCGTGCATCGTGCGGTGGATGGCGTATTCGACGAGGTCGGCCAGCGCGATCGCCATGACGAACTGCACGGTCCAGGGCAGCGCCGAGACGAAGGCCTGGACGTCGTGGTTGAGCGCCCATGAGAAGAAGGTCGGCGCGAACATCGTCGCGGCGAAGGCGTAGACCCCGATCAGCAGATGATTGAGCAGGAAATAGCGCGAATCGTGCCACCAATCGGGGCGCAGGATTGCCTGCTCGCGGATATGCGGGAACAGCTTTTCGAGAAAGATAAAGATCATCGCCGACAGCAGCAGGCCGAGGATGAACCAGTCGACCCCGACATAGCCCGGCGCCGCATAACGCGGGCCGACCTGCGCGGTGGCGCCGCCGCCCCACATCGCCAGCAGCGTAAGGCTGATGCCGATCGCACCCATCAGTTTGTGCCGGTTGAGCAGGAAGGTGATCAGTCCGAACGCGGCGGAAAAGATCATCCCGGCGTCGAGCAGATAGCGCATCTCGTCGGCGGTATAAGCGGCGCGAAGCTGCGGGGTCGTCAGATAGTCGGGAAAGTGGAAGCAGAGGATGCCGAGCACGCTCAGCGCGCCGAGGATCACCGAGATCCAGCCGCTGATCTTGCCCTCGCCAACCCGAAAATAGGGTTCCGAAACTTGCTCGCTCATGCGCGCACCAATCGCTGAGGTGGCCAAATCCTACCGCGTTCGCCCGCCCGCGGCGAGGCGTGGCGAGCGCGATGGGGTTGCGCCAATTTACACTCGCTGCAGCGGCCCGAGCCGGCGATAGGCGTAGCCGATGCCGACCAGCACCGCGCCAAGACCCAGGAAGGACAGCGCGCGAAACACGCCTTCGAGCTCGGCCATGTCGGACAGAAAGACCTTGGCGACTACGAGCCCGACCCCGGCCAGCGACACGCGCCGCAGCCACTCGTCGCGCCAGATCAGCCCGGCGGCGAGCCCGATCCCGGCAAACGCCAGCCAGGCGGCGGAGTAGGTGTACCATTCGGCATCGCCGGTATTCCCCACGCCCAGCACGGGACCTTGGAAGGCGTGGCAGATTTCGAGGCTCAGCCAGACAAAGGCCAGGCCGGCGGCGAGTATCCGCGCCGCCAGCCGCAGCCAGTTCGGACCCAGACGCAGCACGGCGATCGCCGCATAGACGATCGCCGGAAGGCCATAGGCCAGGCTCAGCACGTCGAAGATCATCGTGCGGCCGACCGGGGCGTCGGTGATCATCGGGTTTGCGGCGATCACGTGCCACAGCACGATTTGCATACTCGCCAGGACGAACAGGATGATCCCGCTCCAATGCAAGACTGGCCGTTGCCGTCGCCCGCCAAGCCACAAGAGGTACGCGGCGCCCGGGAGCCAAACCAGCGGCGTCAGCGCATCCCGGCCGAGATCGTTGAGCGGCGCGTCGAGCCTGCCGTAGAGCGCGTGGCGGAGCTCGAAAGTCAGCAACAGGGATATGAACAGCACGCTGCCGGCCTCGAGCACGGCGACCAGGAGGTCGTCGGCGCGGCTGCCGAATTGCCGCGTCGCGATGATGAACGCGGCGGCCGGCACGCCATAGCCATAGAGCAGCCAGTTGAAGATCGGCGTCGGCCCGATCGGGTAGCCGAAGAGGTACGGGTTGAAGGCAAGCCGCGCCAGGACGATCCCGGCAACGCCCAGCGCGACCCAGCGCAACACTTTCAGGTTGAGGCGTCCCTCGATCCAGCCGAGCGCCGGCAGGTGCAGGGCGATCGCCACGGTCAGCCAGGCGTTGGAAAGTGCGAAAGTCGCAGCGAGGATCGTCGCGCCGAGCACGCCAACCGCGTAGGCGGCGAGGGCAATCTCGATCTCGATCTCGATCTCGCCATCGCGGCGTCGCGCCACACTCGCCGCGGCCGCCAGGTTCAGCCCGGCAAGGCCGAGTGCGAGGCTGCTCCAGGCGATATCGATCCCATAGGCGTGAAGCCGCCAATAAGCGATGACGAGCACCAGCGCCGACGCCACCATCGACAGCGCCGCCCAGCGCCCCGGGCGCGGCGCCTTGATCTGCGCGAGAAACCCGCCGCCTCCGAGCAGCACGGCACCCGCGACACAGGCGATGGAAAAGTCCCAGAGCGCGACCGGAAGGCGCAACTGAGCAAGGAAAACCTCCTGATCCGCCGGAAGCGGCAGGTTCCAAGTAGCCAGCACGGCCAGGACGAGGAGCGCCGCGGTTGCGATGACGTCGTCGAGCTCGCGGTCGCGATAGGCAAAGCCGAGCATCGCGGCAGCCGCGGCATAGCTTGCCCCGAGGCTGGCATTGTCGAACCCCGCGACATGGACCAGTACAAATGCGGCGACCGCGAAGAGGCCAAAAGCGACCCGCACCAGCGGGGCCACCATTGCCGCTTCGTTGATCCCGGCGAGGAACCCTACTCGCGGCACACCGCGACGGAAGGCGGCGAACAAGCCGAGCTGGACCAGGATATAGATGCCGACGACCAGGGTTTCCGGATCGTCGGAGCCCGATCCCAACCACACCATTGCCCAGCCGAAGGCGGCGGCCAATGCCGGCCAGGCCAACCACCACCAGCCGCGGTGGCGCAGCACGGCCAGCATGCCGGCGGTGACGAAGGCAAGATAGGCGAACAGCGGCAGCGCGTGCGGCGCATCGCTCGCGACCAGAGCCGGCACGGCATAGGCCCCGACCAATCCGAGCGCGGCGACCAGCACCCCATGCCGTAACGATAACGCCACGGTCGCGATCGCGGTCGCGGCGAGCAAGGGAAAGGCCAGCCCACCCGAAATCAGCCCGTAAAGCTGGTAGGCAGCATAGAGCGCGGCGAACACGGTCGCCGCGCCGGCGGCGGCGAGCGCCTGCGGCACATAGGACGAGCCGGACGCCTCGCCTGCGCTCGCAGTCTCGCGTCGCGTCACCCATTCGGCGCCGGCGCAGAGGCCGATCCCGAGCAGCACCGCGAGCACGACCCGCACTGGCGGCGTCAAGAGCCCATGATCGATCGACAGCTTGACCAGGAACGCGCCGCCCAGCGCCAGGGTCACGCCGCCGAGCCAGACCAGCCAATTCTCGGCGAGACGTTGCTCGAACCGCCGGCCCGCGTCACCAGTGGAAGCCAGAGGCTCCGGTATTGTGACGGCAGCGAGAACGGGTTGAACCTCGATGGCAACCGGCTCGCCAGCGGGCGCGGCTTCGGCGGCCGGCAAGGGCGCCTCGGCGGGCGCCGCCTCCGCCTCTGTTCCCGGCCGTTCTCCAAGCGCCCGCAGGCGTTCGTCCACCCGGAACAGGCGATGATCGAGCATGCCGATCTTGTCGGTCAGCGCATCGATGCGCGCCTTAAGCCGACGATCGACGACAATCGAGCGCACCGCCATGGCAAATGGCGCGATCAAGAAGATCAAGAACCAGGGAAGCGCGTCGTCCCAATCCATGTCGCAATCCTTCTCACGACCGCTCGATCTCCGAGCGGACAAGACGCGAGCGAGCTATTGCCCGCCGTCAACGACGATCATATAATGAGTGAACGTTCATTCACAAGAGCCATCAACGATGCGTGTTGCCGGGGCCAAGGCCAGGATCGATCGCGCGGCGCTCGATCTGTTCGCCGCCAAAGGGGTCGACGGTGTCTCGATCGCCGAAATCGCCGCCGCGGCCGACGCGTCGCAGGGCGCGCTCTACCGGCATTACCGTAGCAAGGATGAGCTAGCCGAGCGCCTGTTCTCGCTCGCCTATCGGCGCACCGGCGCGGAATTAGCCGCGCTCGCCACGGCCGAAATCGGCTTTGTCGCTCGCGTCGACGCGATGGTCGCGCATTTCTGCGCACTCTATGACCAGGACGCGGCCTTGTTCCGCTTCATGTTGATCGCCCAGCACGATCTCTTGCCGCGGGTCGACGGCGAGGGTCCCACCCCGGTTGCCGTGATCGAAACCGCGATCATTGACGCCGTTGCCGGCGGGGAGATCGGCGCCGTCGACCCTGCCATCGGCGCCGCCGCAATCATGGGCATCGTGCTGCAGACCGCGCTTTTCCACGTTTACGGCCGCATCACCGGCCCGCTATTAGCGCTCGCGCCGGCGCTCGCTCGCGCCGCCATCGCTGCGGTCACCGCTCTCGCCTCAGTCTCCGGCGCGTGAGCAGCCAATGCCGCAATCCGGTAGCGAAGCACGGCCGACGTTCTGGTTGCCACCCCTCCGGCGCTGGCCCATCATGGAAAAAAACTTGCCCGGCCCGGAGGGATCGCCCATGCAAAGCCTCTCGCCGAACCTGCCGCCCGACAAGCAGCGCGAGATGCTGCGCCGGATGCTGACCATCCGCCATTTCGAGGAGCGCGCCTCGGCCGACTATCTTGCCGGCAAGATCTACGGCGTCGTGCACTGCTATATCGGTGAGGAGGCGGTCGCCGTCGGCGTGTGTAGCGCGCTCGATCGCACCGACCGGATCATCTCGACGCATCGCGGCCACGGCCACTGCATCGCCAAGGGCGCCGACCTCAACCGCATGATGGCCGAGCTCTACGGGCGGCAGACCGGGTACTGCAAGGGCAAAGGCGGCTCGATGCACATCGCCGATTTCGGCATCGGCATGCTCGGCGCCAATGGGATCGTCGCGGGTGGCATTTCGATCATCACCGGTGCGGGCCTGGCGGCGCAGATGGAAGGGAAGGGCGGTGTCGCCGTCTCCTTTTTCGGGGATGGCGCCTCGAATGCCGGGCCCTTTCACGAATGCCTCAACATCGCGGCGACCTGGAAGCTGCCGATGCTCTACGTGTGCGAGAACAATATGTACGCTGCGCAAACCGCGGCCGCCGCGACACATGCGCTGAGCGATGTGGCGGCACGCGCGGCCGGCTATGGCATTCCTGGCGTCGTGGTCGATGGCAACGACATCTTCGCGGTCCACCAGGCGGCGAACGCCGCGGTGGATCGGGCGCGCTCGGGCGGCGGCCCGACCTTGATCGAGTGCAAGACCTATCGCTGGCGCGGCCACACCGAGCGCCGCGGGCAACCCGATCCCCGCGACAGGGCGGAGGTCGAGGCGTGGCAAGGGAAGGACCCGATCGCGCTGCTCGAGCGGCGGCTCCGGGAGCAGGGCGAGCTCGACGATGCCGGACTGCAAACAATGGAGGGCGACATCACGGGCGCGATCGAGGCGGCCGTCGCCTTCGCCGAGGCAAGCCCATTTCCTCTACCCGAGCAGGCGACCGACGACGTGTTTGCGGCCTGACGCGAGGACCGGACGATGCGAGAGCTGACGTACAACGAGGCCGCTCTTGAAGCGATCGCCGAGGAGATGCGGCGCGATCCCAAGATCTTCTACATGTCGACCGACGCGCTGCCGCCGCTGCTCAAGGAGTTTGGCGCCGAACGGGTCAGGGCGACGCCGATCACCGAAGCGGCGCTGACCGGCATGGCGATCGGTGCGGCCGGCTGCGGCTTCCGCCCCATTGTCGACTGGCGGCAGGTGACGTTCTGCTTTGTCGCGATGGATCAGATCGTCAATCAGGCCGCGAAGATCCACTACATGTTCGGCGGCCAGGTGAACTTCCCGATCCTCTTTCGGGCGGCCGTCGGGGGCGGCACGCAAGTCGCGGCACAGCACTCGCAGTCGCCTTATTCGATGTTCATGAATGTGGCCGGCCTGAAGATGTTCCTCCCGTCGACGCCCTACGACATCAAAGGGTTGTTAAAGACGGCGATCCGCGACAACAACCCCGTCATCTCGTTCGAGTCGAGCCGGCTGATGTCGCGCAAAGGACCGGTGCCGGAGGAGGACTACACGATCCCCTTCGGCAAGGCAGACATCAAACGAGAGGGGAGCGATGTTACGGTAGTAGCTCTCGCCTGGCTGGTTCACGAGGCGCTCGCCGCGGCCGAAGAGCTCGCCCTGGAGGGGATCTCGGTCGAGATCGTCGATCCGCGTACGCTGGTGCCGCTGGATACGGAAACGATCCGCAACTCGGTACAGAAAACCGGCCGGCTCGTGATCGCCGACGAGGCGGGACCGACGGCCGGCTTCTCGGCCGAAATCGCCGCGGTTGCCACCGAGGATGCGGCGACCTTTGGGCGGCTCAAGGGCCCGGTGAAGCGGGTCTGTGCCCTGCCGGTGCCGATACCCTACAGCCCGATCCTCGAAAGTCATGTCTTTCCGGACCGCAAGCGCATCATCGCCGCGATCCGCGAGGTGCTCGAAGCACGCCGGCCTGCAGCGGCGGCATGACGGCGGCGATTTCGGTGGCGGAAGACGGAAATCACCAAAAGGAAACAGCGATGGACGTAACTCCCGTATCGCCTGGCTGTCTGGCCGGCATTCGCGTGCTCGACCTGACGCAATTCGAGGCCGGCACGACGTGCACCGAGGCGCTGGCCTGGATGGGCGCCGACATAGCCAAGGTTGAGCCGCCTCGCGGCGAGGCCGGCCGCACCGGCTTCGGCGATGCGTACTATTTCATGATGTACAACGCCAACAAGCGGTCGATCACCGTCAACCTTAAATCGGAGCGCGGCCTGGCGCTGGTCAAGGAGATGGTGAAGAAGGCCGATGTCTTCACCGAGAACTTCGCGCCCGGCGCGGTCGAGCGATTGGGGCTCGGCTACGATGTCGTCAGTGCGATCAATCCGAGCATCATCTACGCCCAGGTGAAGGGCTTCGGCGACGGCAGCCCGTACGAGAACGGACTGTCGTTCGACCCGATCGCCCAGGCCGCCGGCGGGGCGATGAGCATCACCGGCGAGCGCGACGGCAGGCCGGTCAAGCCCGGCCCGACGATCGGCGACACTGGCACCGGCATGCTGATGGCGTTCAGCATCGTCAGCGCGCTGTTCGATCGCGCGCGCACCGGCAAGGGAAGGCGGTTGCAGGTGGCGATGCAGGACTCGATCATGCATTACAGCCGCGGCATGTTCATCACCCACGCGCGGACCGGCAAGGCGGCGCCGCGGCGGCCGGCCAGCAACAACCCACCCGGCGGCATCTATCCGTGCAAGCCCGGCGGCCCCAATGATTACGTCTACCTGATGACCAGCCGCGCCAACCCCGAGCATTGGCCGCGTCTGTTGAAGTTGGTCGGGCGCGAGGACCTGATCGGCGACGAACGCTACGACACCCCCGACGCCCGTTTGAAGTGCGAGGCCGAGGTCGACGAGATCGTCGCCTCCTGGACCCGCCAGCGAACGAAGCACGAGGCGATGGCGCAGCTGAGCGCGGTCGGCGTTCCCGCCGGCGCCGTTCTCGACTCGATGGACCTGACCAGCGAGCCGAGCTTCTACGAGCGCGGCATCCTGCAAACGATGACGCATGGCGAGCGCACGATGACGATGCCCACCTGGCCGGTGCGCTTCGACGGCGTCCCGACCGAAGTCAAGTCGGCGCCGTTGCTTGGCGAGCACACCGCCGAAGTGCTCGCCGACTGGCTCGGGCTCGACGCCGCCGCGGTCACGGGCTTGCGGGAGGACGGCATCGTCTGACGGACTGGCGGCCGGCTTCGCTGCCGCGGATTAGGGGCGCACCGCCGGTGTCTCGATCGCGAGACCGCGGGCCCGCCAGGCGAGAAAGAGTTCGAGCTCGGTCATTTCGGACGCGCCATAGGCATAGGGCTCGGCGCGCATGCCGAAGAGGCAGTTGCGCAGGCGCCGCTGCAGCGAGCCGAGGCTTTGCCATTCGAGCCGGTAAACCGGATAGCCGTTCGGATGCCCTTGCGGAATCGTAGCGCCAGCCAATTTCTGCCCCCAATTGTCGTCATGGCACTGCGCGCAGGACAGGTTGAGCTGGCCCTGGCGTCGCTCGAAAATCGACCGTCCCGCGTCGACGAAGCGGGCGGTCGCGGGATTGTCGGGGATGTCGATGGGTAATCCTTTCGACTGCCGGGCCACGTAGACCGTCAGCGCCAGCAGCTCCTTGCTTTCGAAGTCCAAAGGCGGTGCGCCCTGATGCACCGTCCGGCACGCGTTGATGCGCCCTTCGAGATCGATCGGCTGGCCGAGCTTCGGGTCGATCGTGGGATAGCGCGCGGCGACACCCTTCATGCTAGCCGCCGCCCCGCCATGACAATCGGCGCAGGACTTACCCTGCGATCCTTCCTTGCGCTCCCACAACGCCTCGCCATCGAGCACCCACAGCATGCCCGGGTTGACGGTGTCGTCATCCTGCATTTGGCGCAGCTCGGGGCTCATCAGCTGGTAATCGGTGCGCCGGTCACTGGCGGGAATTTCACCGGCCTGGGCGGCTGCGACGACAGCGAACCCGATCGCAGCGAGAAAGCACCAGCGCCGCGGCCCTTCGATCATTCGATGGTGATGTCGGCGCGCTCGCTCGCGGCAAAGCCGTTGTCGCCGGCCCACTCAAAGGCAATCGAGCCGCTCTCCGTCGCGACGGTGAAGAACGAGATGAACGGGTTGGCGGCGATTGCCGGCGACAGCTCGGCGCGGAAGACCTCGTCGCCGTTATAGGTGCAGACAAAGCGATGGATGATATCGCGCGGGATCATCTGACCGTTGGTGCCGACGCGATAGCCCGACTCCATCGGGTGCGAAATCAGCGTCTTGATCTCGATGATGTCGCCGCGCTTGGCCTTGGCCGGGACGTTGATCAGCGCGCGCGTCATCAGTTCACGTCCTCGACGCAGGCGGCGATCGTCACGATGACATGCGCCTCGCCGCTCCAGAACGAGCCGTCGCTCATCTCGGCGATGCCGACGACGCGCTGCGCTTCGGCGAGCTTGATCCGGGTCGAGACGATTGCCTTGCCGGCGCGCGGCCCGAACGCGATCGAGATCACATGCGGCTGCGGGTTCTTTTCGTTGAAGACATGGATCGCCTTGACGTGATCCGCTTCGCTCATCGGGCTGTCGACGGTGATCGTCAGCGGCACGACATTGCCGTTTTCGACCAGCGGCGGCACGTCGAGGGTCACCTTGCCCTGGTGCAACGTGGCTTCGCCGACGACACCGTGGATCGCCTCCTCGAGCATTGCTGGCGTCGCCGTCGCGGTGCCGAGTGGCAGCGCCGCGGCCAGGCCGATCCCGGCGGAGCCGACGAGGAACTGGCGGCGGTTGAGGTTCATCGCGCTAGTCGCGCAGCGTGGCCAGGAAGGCGACGACATCTTCGATCTCAGTGGCCGAGAGGATCGGCTTGTCGGCATAGGAATGCGCCACGCGGGTCAAATCGTCGATACGATAATAAGGCGGCATGATCGTGTTGGGATTGAGGCGGCTCGCATCGACAATTCGCAGGCGCAATTGCCCGACGGACCAGCGCGATCCGGCGCCCGTGAGGTTCGGCGCCAAGGTGCCCTGAAACACCACCTCCGGGAAAGGCCCGCTATGGCACAGCAGGCACAGGCCCTGCTGGCGATTGGTGACGATCGAGTGGCCGCGCGCCGGGTCGCCCGGCTGTCCGGTCAACGAGCGCGGTATGGCGTCGTCGATCATGAGGTAGGGGTGCCAGGCATCGGCCGCTCGTGCCGGCGTGCCGAAGACTGCCAACGACAGCAAGGCCAGCGCTCGGCGAGAAACCGTCACCCGAAGACTTCGCCGGTGATCGTGCGAAACCAGCCGGTGGCGAGCTTTGCCTCGGTTGCTCGCGCGTCGGCCGATGCGTCGAGCGGGCTGGTGCCGCCGGCGCCCTCGACATCCACGAGCTTGCCGTCGACCGGGTGATAGACCCCGGCAACCGAAATCCCGTAATCGGGCGCGAGCAGCGAATAGCAGGTGTTGATCAGCTTGGGCGAGGTCGGGGTGTCCCCGGCCAACAGCGCCGCGACCGCGGCGGCGCAGACCTTCGCTTGGGCGTTGGCGGCAAAGGCCGATTTGGGCATAGCGCCGGCGATCGCCGCGTCGCCGATAACATGGATGTTGGGCTGCAGGGTCGAAGCGAAGCTGACGGGATCGATCGGGCACCAGCCGGTCTGGTCGGCAACCCCGGCGAGGCCGGCGATCGTCCCCGCCTTCTGCGCCGGGATGACGTTCGCGACATCGGCCTTGTGCGTGGCGAAATCGGTGGTCAGGGTCATCGCGCTCGGGTCGACGGAGGTGACCTTGCCGCCGGCCGATAGGGCGATCCACTCGATGAGGCCCGGATAGAGCGCCGCCCAGCCGCTCTGAAACAATTTCTGCTTCGAGAACGCGTCCTTGGCGTCGAGGATCAGCAGTTTCGATTTCGGCTTTTTGGTCTTGAGTTCGTGTGCGATCAGGCTCGCCCGCTCATAAGGGCCAGGCGGGCAGCGATAGGGGTTCGCCGGCACGGCGATGACGACGGTGCCGCCATCCGGCATCGCCGCGATCTGGCGGCGCAGCAGCAGGGTTTGCGGCCCGGCCTTCCAGGCGTGCGGCATTTGCTCGGCGGCCGCCTCGCCGTATCCCGGCAACGCGTCCCAGCGAAAATCGATGCCCGGCGCCACCACCAACCGGTCGTAGGCGAGCTTGGCCCCGCTGGCGAGCATCACCGCCCGCCCTTGCGGATCGACCGCTTTCGCCTCCGAGAAATTGAGCGCGATCCCCTCGCCGGCAAGCCGGTCGTAGCGGAATTGCTGTGCCGCCAGTTCGCGCAGCCCGGCGACGACCTCATTGCTGAACGGACAGGCGGTGAAAACGCGGCTGGCCTCGACCAAAGTCACCGCCAGGCGCGGATTGAGCCGCTTCAGCGCGCGTGCGCAGGTCGCCCCGGCGAACCCGCCGCCGATCACCACCACCCGTGCTCCGACGCCTTGAGCGGGGGCGGGAAGGGGCAACACCGCCGCCAGGCTTGCTCCCGCCGCTCGCGTCAGGAAGTCCCGCCGTCTCACCTCGCTAATCCTTCTGCGCGCCGTACCAGGCGGCGATCGCCCTGACCTCATCATCGGTGAAGCCCTTGGCGATGCGCCCCATGACGCTCGATGGCCGCTGCCCGGCGCGGAACGCCACCATCGCTGCCTCGATATCCGCCGGGTTGCGGCCGACAAGCCGCGGCACCGGCGTGTCGACGGATTTCTTCATCGCATGACAGCCCGAGCACGACGAGGCGCCCGGCGGCGGGGTTTGCGCCGCCGCATTTGCGCGCGCGATCGCCACCACGATCAGCAATGCCGCGAGAAGCAGACGCGCCGTCATCGCGCCGTTGCTCTGGCTCAGGCCCCCCGCAGATCGTGCTTCATCAGCGGGAACGTGGTGATCCGCTTGCCGGTGGCGGCGAAAATCGCGTTGAGCACCGCCGGCGCCGCAACCGCGATCGTCGGCTCACCGACGCCGCCCCAGAACTCGCCGGTCGGCACGATGATCGCCTCGACTTGTGGCATCTCATCGATGCGCATGACGTTATAGGTGTCGAAATTGGTCTGCTCGATGGCGCCGGCATTGACCGTGCACTCGCCATAAAGCATCGCCGACAGCCCGTAGACGAACGAGCCAGCGACCTGCCGCTCGATCTGCGCGGGGTTGACCGCGTAGCCGGGATTGGTCGCGGCGCAGATGCGGTGGATCTTGAGCCGCCCCTCGGGGCTCACCGAGACCTCGGCGCAAGCGGCCACGTAGCTACCAAAGCCCATGATCTGCGCCAGGCCGTGGAACCGGCCCTCCGGTGCCTTGCCATAGCCGGCCTTCTCGGCCGCCGCCTTCAGCACGGCGAAATGCGCCGGCTTCAAGAGGCCGCGGCGGAATTCGAGCGGATCCTGGCCGGCGGCGTGCGCGAGCTCGTCGATAAAGCTTTCGACATAGATCGCATTGTGGTTGGTGTTGACCCCGCGCCAGAACCCGGCGGTGATCGGCGGGTTGCGCATCGCATGGTCGATCAGCAGGTTCGGAATATCGTAGCCGAACGCGCTTTCGTTGCCGCCCTGGTTGAGCCCCTGGAAGGTGACCGGGTCCATCCCGTCTTTGAGGTTCTGCGGCGCCAGCGAGGCCAGGATCGATTGTCCCGAGATGCGCATGTGCAGCGCGACGACCTTGCCATTGGCGTCGAGACCGCCGGTCATTTTGCATTGCGTTATCGGATGATAGCCGCAATGGGTCATGTCCTCCTCGCGCGTCCATAGCAGCTTGACCGGCGTGCCGGGCAGCTGTTTGGCGATCAGCACCGCCTGGCGCACATAGTCGGTGCGGCCGCGCCGTCCAAAGCCGCCGCCGAGCAGGACCTTGTAGACATCGCATTTGGCGACCGGCAGGCCAGAGGCCTCGGCGACCGCGGCGAGCGCCGCCTCGCCATTCTGCGTCGGGCACCACACCTCGCATTTATCGGCCGTGTAGAGCGCCGTGGCGTTCATCGGCTCCATGGTCGCGTGGTTCTGATAGGGATAAGCGAAGGTCGCTTCGATCACCTTCGCGGCCCCGGCCAGCGCGGGCTTCACGTCGCCCGCCTTGTTGCCGACAAAGGCGTCGGGCGCGTCGAGCCCTTCCTTGAGCATGTCCGCAATCGTGGCGCTGGAGACGCCGGCGTTGGGCCCGTCATCCCAGACGATCGGCAACGCCGCGACCGCGGTCTTGGCGTTCCAGAACGTATCGGCGACGACCGCGACCGCGTTGTCGTCGACCTGCACGACCTGCTTGACGCCGCGCATGCTCTGGACCTTGGCCGCGTCGAAGCTCTTCACCTTGCCGCCATAGGTCGGGCACGCACGTATCGCCGCGATCAGCATGCCGGGGAGCTTGATGTCGATGCCGTAGACCTGCTCACCGGTGAGTTTGGGGCGCGTGTCGAGCCGCTTGACCGGCTTGCCGATCAGCACCCAGTCCTTGGGATCCTTCAGCTTGACGTCGGTCGGCGGGTCGAGTTTCGCCGCCGCCGCGGCGACCTTGCCGTAGCTTATGGTCTTCCCCGATTTCGTGTGAGTGATGATGCTGTTGGCGGCGCTGCATTCGCCGGCCGGCACGTTCCACTGCGCCGCCGCGGCGGCGATCAGCATGATCCGGGCGGCGGCGCCGCCCTTGCGCACATACTCGTTCGATTCCCGGATGCCGCGGCTGCCGCCGGTCGAGAAATTGCCCCAGACGCGCTTGCGCGCGACGTTTTCGCCAGGGGTCGGGTATTCGGTCGTGACCTTCGACCAGTCGCATTCGAGCTCCTCGGCGACGAGCTGAGCGAGACCGGTCAGCGTTCCCTGTCCCATCTCCGAGCGGGCGATGCGGATCACCACCGTATCGTCCGGCTTGATCACGACCCAGGCGTTGATCTCGGGCGGTGCATCGTCCGCCAGCGCCTTGGTCACGCCGCCGGGAATATGGAAGCCAATCGAGAGGCCGCCGCCGACCGCCGCGACACCGGCGAGAAACGAACGGCGCGCGATTTTGGGCATATAGGTCATCGCCGCCTCCTTACGCCTTGGCGGCGGCATGGATCGCTTCGCGCACCTGCTGATAGGTGCCGCAGCGACAGATATTGGTCATCGCGACGTCGATATCGGCGTCGGTCGGACTCGGCTTGTCTTTCAACAACGCCGTCGCGGCCATGATCATGCCGCTTTGGCAATAGCCGCATTGCGGCACATCGTGGTCGAGCCACGCCTGCTGCACCTTGTTGAGCACACCGCCTTGCGCCAGACCCTCGATCGTCGTGACCGGTTTGCCGGCGACCTGGCTGACCGGGACCTGACAAGACCGCATCGCCACGCCGCCGATATGCACCGTGCAGGCGCCGCATTGGGCGATCCCGCAGCCGTATTTGGTCCCGGTGAGCCCGAGCGTGTCGCGCAGCACCCACAGAAGCGGCGTGCGCGGATCGACATCCGCCGGATAGCTCTTGCCGTTGATGGTGAGGGAAACCATTGCCGTCCTCCCGACGAGTGCCGATTGCGCCATCGGCCGCGCCGCGCCACGGGAACGTCGGCCCCCAATCCCGCTCGGCGAGCCGCGTAATGGTTCAAGAAACGTACTTGCGCCGCCTCGGCTTGTCCACTCCCCGGGGCGTCCGAGCCCGGTTGATGGAGACCGCTCTCTCGAGCCTGAAATTATCCGAGATAGCCTGTCAACGGCGCACAAACCGATCTGTGAGCGGCACAACTCGGCGCCAACATCCGCACCTGCCGAACATCAAATTTCAGTGACCAACATTGCCGAAAAGGGTTGCGCGCCGGAATTTCGACGCCGGCGATGTCGGGCACCTCGCCGAAGGACCCGGCAGGTTGAGAATGTTGATGCCGGTCAAGGTTGCTGCCGGTTTGGCGTCGGTGCAGGAAAACTTGGAAATCTTGTTCAATTGTCAGAATAATAACGCAACCCAAGGTATTTTCACCCCGAATATTATCGTTCATAAAGAATAAACTATCCTTGATTACATTTTCGATAGTCGTGGGATCGTAACCCAGCCAGACCGCCGGCGTGAACGAGACTAGGGATATGTCACGCCACTTCCGGGACAAGGATCCTGAGTAGTTTCCGAGTCTAAATATCAGGGTCGCTACCGCGTAGTGTTGCCTGGCCGGGTGACGCACTCAGAAGCTTGATCCCTCGGGTTCTCCTGGCTCGTATCCGACTCCATGAGCGGGGGACGGAAAGCCGATGCAAGGTTCCTCCATCCGATCGAGAATCAAATGGCATATGCAGACCTAGCCACCGCTGTTGCCCTAGATTACCGGGTAGCGGAAGCAGCCGCCAAACGGCAAGTTGCCGTCGACGTTGAAATCCAGCATCTGAGCTTTGTTGGCGAGGGCCATCGATGCAGCCTACCGGCGATTGGATCGACGCTGAATTTCGCCGAGAGTCAGCAAATCTACGGTGAAGGCGACGACGCGGTCCTCTTCTTTAGGGTTGCGTTGGGGGTGGTGCGCGCCTGTACGTACCTCAGCGACGGCCGGCGGCAGATCGATGCCTTTTATCTCCCCGGCAATGTGTTTGGTCTTGAAGTCGGTGCAGAGCACAGCCTGTCAGCCGAAGCGGTCTGCAATTCCACGGTCATTACGTATCGCCGGCGCGACCTCGAGACGCTCGCTGCCAATAATGAGGAATTCTCGCATCAGCTCTTTTCTTACGCGATGCAGAGCCTAGCGCGAGCGCAGCAGCACGCGGTTTTGCTCGGCCGCAGATGTGCCGTCGAAAAGATTGCCGCGTTCCTCACGGAATGGGCTGCCTATTCGCCAAAAAGCGAATTCCTCACCTTAGAGATGCCCCGCCAGGACATCGCGGATTATCTGGGACTTAGCATCGAAACTGTATCGCGGACATTTGCGTTGTTGGAGGGCAAGGCCCTGATCGAAATCCCGACCGCGCGCCAGATCAGACTGACGGATGCCGAAGGGTTGCGGGATATCAATTCCTAACCGCGACACCGGCATCCGCGTAACGCCCTGGGCCAGCAAGCTCGTATTCCCAGCTTGAAATCGGGCGCTCCTGGCGTGTCCTGTCGTCCCGGCCGGTTAAAGATACCCATCGGAAGACCAGGATGGAGCGCGAAATGACGTTGGATGCGATTATCGGAAAATTCCTCGATGACGAGGCGCTTCTCGAAGGCGGCAACGCCGCGGTTCGCGAGGTGGTCGCCGAGCTCGGGGAAGAAGGCGTCACCGTTTATCGGACCACGGTCTCCAACGTGCAAACCGTCACTCGTCGTGTGCTTGCAGTGCAGCGCGCGCGGGATTGCGGCTAACTTCCCTAATGATGAAGCACGTCGATCATGCGCAGCGCGCTCGGTCCGCCGATGATTAAAAACACGCTTGGCAAAACGAACAGCACCATGGGAATTGTCAATAGGACCGGCATCCTGTTTGCCCGTTCTTCCAGCGCGATCAGCGAATTGTTGCGCAGCTCGGCGGCGACGACGCGCAAGGCCTGAGCCAGCGGCGTCCCGTATCGCAGCGTCTGGGTCAGCGTTGTGACAACGGAATGAAGACTGGGGACATCGACCCTCGCTGACAGCCGGCGAAGCGCGGTGTCGCGGCTGGGAAGTATCTTCAAATCAGCGCTGGTCAACGCGAGCTCTTCGGCCATCGTCGGCTGCGAGCGCCAAAGCTCCGGCGCGACGCGGTCGATGGCGTCCTCGAGGGCCAAGCCGGCCTCGACGGATATACAAAGGAGTTCGATGGCGTCGGGCAACCCGCGTTCGATCGACCGCATCCGCCGGCGAACAAGTCTACCGACGACGAACTGAGGCAGGAACCAGGCGAGGCAGCCGCCGACGACGCCAACGCCGACGGCTCTGAGGAGCCCTGCATCGGATCCGTATTGGTAGGACAAGAGTGCCGGCGTCGCTATCAGTATGAGCGCAAGGACGAGCCGGAACGTAAAAAACACCGCGACCGCCCGCTCGGCCGGTATGTGAAAGCGAGCGAACCGTCGAATAATCTCAAGCTCATTGGCCTTGGGGAGCGCGCGATCCGACAGCCATGCCGGTGGCGCGCTTGGACGAACCCAGATTTGCCCGCCTGTCGCGATGGGCGTTGCGCGGATCGGGCAGAAGACATCCACGCGATGCGAAATCCGATCCCGAGCGATGATGGCATTCCAGCCGAGGAAGGAGGCGCCCGCGACGATAAAGGTCAATGCGGCCAATCCGATCAGCAGCGACTGCGGCGGCAACAGCGATAGCCAGATCATGTCATCCTTACCTTGTCAGCCCCTCAATGCCGTTCGCATCATCGTCCGCATCGTCACGAAGGCGAGCAACAGGCTGAGGAGTGCGGCGCCGACGATGAAGTTGCCGCGAGGGTCGCTGATCAGCGGCTCCAGATAACCGGGAGAAACCACCAGCAACGCGCCGACAATAAAGAATGGTATGGCTCCCAGGACGATCGCGGAGATCCTGATTTCGGAGGTCGCTGCCCGCGCTTTGAGCCGTACGGCGCGCCGCTTGCGGATGATTTCGCTGAGCGTTTCGAGGGTGGCGGCCAGATTGCCGCCGGTCGCCTGTTGCAGGGCCACGGCGACGCCAAAAAACCTGAAATCGGGGCTGCCGACCGCTTCACCGGTCGTCGCGAGGGCATCCGCGAGGGGTATGCCGATATCCGCCAGGTTCGCGATGCCGGTGAAGACCGTGCTGAGCGGCGGATCCGCCTCGTCGCCGACTATTCGCAACGAGGGTCCCACGGGAAGCCCAGCCCGGACCATCCGCACGACCATATCGATCGCATCCGGGAGGAGGTCGGAAAATTGCGCCTCGGCACGCCGCTGCTCGCGTTTGATCAAAAGCCGCGGTATCAAAAAGAAGCCGCCCGCGGCGGCAATCAAGGCGATGTAGCCTGGCAGATGAAGCACCAGTGCGGCGAGGCCCTCAAGCCCGACTGCAGCAACGAGTGCCGCCGTCAGTAGAAAGGGTGCATTAGCGGTTACGCCCCAGGTTCGGGCCAACCGACACGCAAACAGTGACCGAACGCGCCGGTTCAGCGAGCGACTCAAGGCACTGGACGATGTTATTGCTATGCTACCCTCAATCGTCGCCGACGGGCTTCCCACCATTTTCGCGACACGGCGCTCGAGCGCCTGGTCGCGCGACTGCCGGGTCAAGACGAACGCGAGTATGATGAGGCCGCCGGCGAACACGAGTCCGAGTGCGATGGCGGCGACCACGATCAAATCTCCGGGCTTTTCGAGATCGCCTTCAGAAAGGCGTCACCAAGCCCGTAATACTCCAGGCGTGACAGAAACCGCGGGCGAGTTCCGGTCGCCTCGAACGATCCTTTGATCGTGCCGTCGGCGTTCTCGCCGTCGTACTTAAAATGGAACAGCGACGCCAGTGTGATTACGTCCTCCTCCATGCCGACAATCTCGGTAAGCTCGGTCACCCGGCGCGTGCCGTCGCGCATGCGCTCGACCTGGACGATGACGTCCAGAGCGCTGACGATCTGGCCGAGTATTGCCCGGTCCGGCAGGTTGACGTTCGCCATCATCACCATGTTCTGGATGCGGGCCAATGCGTCGCGCGATGAATTGGCATGGACCGTCGACATCGAGCCGTTATGTCCGGTGTTCATCGCCTGCATCATGTCGAACGCCTCGGGTCCGCGGCACTCACCGACGATGATCCGATCCGGCCGCATCCGAAGCGCGTTTCGCACGAGATCGCGCGCAGTGATTTGACCGCTGCCTTCGATGCTCGGCGGCCTCGTTTCGAGCGAGACGACATGGGGCTGCTGAAGCTGCAGTTCGGCGGTGTCCTCGATCGTGACAATTCGCTCCCCATGGGAGATCAGGCTCGACATCGCATTCAACATCGTTGTCTTTCCCGACCCGGTGCCGCCTGAGATAAGGATATTGAGGCGGCACCGCGCCACGATCTCCAATGCCCGGGAGAGATCGACCGACACGCTCTTGAAGGCGACAAGCTTGGTGAAATCGAGGAAGCTGCGAGTGAATTTACGGATCGAAATGCAGGGTCCCTTCAAGCTCAGCGGCGCGATGATGACATTGACCCGACTGCCATCGGCCAGCCGCGCATCCAACATCGGGCTCGATTCATCGACACGCCGGCCGATCGCCGAGGCGATGCGCTGCGCGACATGCAGCACGTGTGCGTTGTTGCGAAAGCGAACGTCGGTCAGGACCAGTTTGCCGCGCCGCTCGACGTAGACCTGGCGCGGGCCGTTGACCAGGATGTCTGACAGGGTGTCATCGTGCAGCAAGGGCTCCAGCGGGCCGAGGCCGATCATGTCGTCGACCATTTCGGCGGCCAGCGTCTGCTGCTCCTGTTGGTTGAGGAGAAGCCGGCGCTGGTCGGCGATCTCGGCCACCAGCTGCTCGACGCGAACCATCAATTCTGCGCGCGACATGCGCACGGCCAGGGCCGGTTCCACCCGCGAGAGGATCTGATCGTAAATGAGGTCCGCGGCGGTCGGCGGGTGCGGCGCCGATCCTATGATCGACGGGGTGGCGCGCGGTTGCTCGCGAGCTTGGAGCGGCGCAACGACCGCCCCTCCCTGGCTGGTACGGCTCAAGCCCATCGGCTGAATATCCTGGTCCACAGGGTCGGGGCTTCCTCCGCCGCTCCACCCGATAGCTGGAGTGAAAGCGCCGATACGCCCTCGCGAATGGCACGGGTGTTTTGGACATTTTTGGTGCCGAGCGTCGAACCGCTCATTACCCCCGGATCCCAGCGGATACATACCTCAGGCGGCGGTATCATTCGCAGCCGCTCCTTTTCCGGGAGTTCGCCCTCTACGCCATGTTTGTTGAGGACGTGGAGCACGGTCCGTTCGGGCGTGTTCGGGCCGATTTTGGTGCGCCACCGCCCGACATCTCGCGTCGCGGCGAGACTGCCGTCGCTCACCAACAAGATGGATGACGGCATATGCAACAGTTTCGGCAAAGACTGCGCGGCTTGCCGCGGCAAATCGACAAAAACATAGCGATAATGCGGCAGCAACTTCTGCAGCAGGTCGATGAATGCGTCCTCGTTGGGCGCGGCCTGATCCGATAGCGGCTCGAGCCCGGCCAGCAGAGCGAGGCGGGCGGTAACGTTCGCCACGCCGCGCTCCAGAAACAATTCGTCGACCCGTCCCGGATCATCCAGCGCCTCGCGCAGGGCGTGGCTCGGCTGGGCATCGAGCTGCAGAGCGGCGTCGCCGTTTTGCAGGTCCAGATCGAGGAGGAGCACCCGTCTCTCGCGCGATTCCGCGAGATACCAGGCAAGGTTGGTCGCGATCGTCGTCGTGCCGACCCCGCCGCGGACCCCGAGCAAGAACACGAGCCGGCCGGTACGCGACGGTTGCTGGATACGGGTGCCGCTCGCGATCCCCGCAAGGGTGCGAGTGACCAGGCTGCCGACCAGCGGCTTGAAGAAATACTCGGCTACTCCGGCCGCCTTGAGGTCGCGGTACAGGACGATGTCGTTGCGGTTCCCGACGACGATGACCTCGGTCGCGAGATCGCACACATCGGCCAGATGGTTGATGCGCGGCAACGGATCGCCGATGCCGCTGACATCGACGATAAGAAAGCGCGGCCAGCCGTGGCGCGCGAGTTCCTCGGTCGCCGTGTCGATGCTGCCGCGCGCGACGCGGCCATCGACATAACCCAGATCCGTGAAGCAGCGCCTGACGACGCCTTCTGAGTCGGCATCCAGGAGATAGGCCACTGCCGGCGGGACGGCCTCACGCGATGCCGACGTGGTTTGACCAGGCGCAAGGGCGTCCATCAGATTGCGACCCTTCCGTTGGTTGACGTCACGATTTCGGCCGTTCGGGACGTGGCCCGCCAGGCGTTGCGGTGGGGAGAGCCGGCGCTGTGTCACCGGATGTTCCGCTGCAGTCCGCCGCTGAGCCGGTTGACGAATAGCAGACGACTTCGCTTTTGCTGCCGCGGATGATCTCGACGCCCAGCGGAGCGCCGCCTTGCGCACGCCCATTTCTCAGCGCGGGGGACGCTCCGGGTCCAGGCGCGAGAGAGCGCAGCGCCGGCGACACTTCCGACGCCCAGGTCGGCTCCTCCGGCGTCAAACTGGCGGGCCGCGTCGCGTCGGCTAGGCTGCGTAGTGTGAGCTGAAGCTTCCCCAGCTGGCCGGCGACCATGAGCACCTCGGCCTGATGCACTGTGACTTCCAACGTGACGGTTTTTGGCAGACGCGGTTCGAGCGCCGCCGCCGGTGCATGGATCGCGCCCGGCAGGGCCGCGCCGGCCACTTTCGTGGTCTGATCGATAGCGATGACACGCAAGTTGGGAAGTATCGTTTCGCCTACGGAACGGTGCGATAGGTTAAGGCTCGCATCGGTGAAGCTTTGGGTCAGGATGACATCCACCCGGTCTCCGGGAGTGATCAGCCCGGCGCCGCCTTCCGCCGGATCCACCGCGATCGATGTGGCGCGCATGCCGGGTGCGAGAACTGCCGGCAGAAAGCCGGGATCGGTAGGCTTGATGAGCTGATCGGCAACCAGCGCCTCGCCCGAACGGAATTCTCGCCTTGTCGCGGCGCCAAGCACTTCGGTCTCGGTCGCCTGACCGCGCACATAACTGTCGGGTGGTGTGTCCGCGGTCGCTGTCTGAACCCAGCGCAGATCGTCCGCGCGCAACAATGTTCCCGCCGGCAAGATGCGGGCTGCCGCCAAGATAGCCTGGGGCGGTACCACGGGAGTTTCCGCGACAACGGTCCCCGCGGGGGCCTTCAGCCAAACGACGAAGAGCGCTAACCCCGCCACCAGGGCCAAGCCGCCCAAAAGAAGCAAAACGCGCCGGAAAATCATGTCATCAAGTCCCAAAACTCTTGCCACACGACTCCGGCCAGGATGGCAGGGGCATAAGGCATCTCCAGGCGAGGCCGGGAAGCGTCGTTCGTTTGACCCTCGTCGCGGGGCCGCAGCCGCTCGCGTACCAGGTAAAACAAGGCAATAACGCCCCCGGCCACGCCAATGCTCAGCAAGATCGGCATCATCTCCAGCACCGGCTCTCCTAGTGTCACCGCGGCGATCAGCTTGACGTCACCGCCGCCAAAGGCGCCAAAGCCAGACAGCAATCGCAACGCGACGAACACGATCCCGGCAGCGCCGAGGCTGGCCAACATTCCGTGCCAATTCGCCGTTGCCAGACGAAAAATCACGCCGCCGCCGCCGACTGAGAGGACCAGCCAATTCGGAATGATCCGCTTCGCCAGGTCACTCGCCGCCGACCAAATCAGGCCGGCGAACACCAGCAGCTTTCCGATAACGATGAATGCCATGGTAAGGCTCATCGACACAGTCCCGCCAGTTGGTAGCGCGCGCGTCTTGCAGCTCATCCGCCACTGGGCTTCCGCCCGCAACCAAGCGGGACGTTGTCCTCCGGGACGGCTTCTCCGCTGCTTCCGCGAAATCACGCCAACCGGACGATTAAATCTTGCCGGCGATGGTATTGAACGTCGAGCTCAGGTTGGTGCCGATCAGCGTCACTGCGGTGATGATGACCACGGCGATCAGCGCCGCAATCAGGCCGTACTCAATCGCGGTGACACCCTTTTCGTTGCTGATGTCGAATGCTCTCGCCAGAATTCGTGTTAACTTTTTCATGGCACTTCTCCAAACTTTTAAGAAATGCCAGTAAATACCTGGATCGCGGTGCCGGTGTTGACCTATGTCAAATTAAATCGTCAATTCAGCAGTGATTGATTGCGTTGTTTCATTCATTTAGATGATCGATTGATGCTTGTGAATGTGATGGCGATTACCGACAGCGGGCCGATTCTGCAAAATAAAGCGATAGTTTGTTGACACTGTGATCGGCAGTGTTGCCAAGCGGTGGCGAACGATCGTGCCTTGCCCGCCAGGGCCGGCGGGCAGCGCTGTCAAATCCCCGATTGCTATGTTGTGTTGTTGGGGAGCAGCCGTGGGGCCGTCGCATCGATGCCGATCTGCTGGAAGACCGCATTCAAGCTGGCGATCGAGGGGTTGTCGGGCGAGGTGCAGGCGGGGGAGACTCCGGCTGGGTCGGCGAAAAACTTCGTCGGATCGGAGGCGATCTGCTGCATCGTCGAGCAGGAGGAGATGGTCGGCGTGTCGGTGGTGCAGGTGCTCGTGCCCGAAATCTCCGAGCCATAGGCGACCGAATACACCCACGTCCCGGCCGCCGCGGCGGTCGCCGCCGCGGTGATCGCTTCGTGGCACTGGTTGGTGGCCTTCCCTGACGGCATATTTCCGGAGGTGGCGTTCGCGCCGCCGTCGCTGAGCAGGATGATCACGTTCTGCGCATTCGGCCGGCCCGCGCCAGCGAGGGCGGTCTGCGCCGCGGTGATCACATCGGCATAATAGGTGCCGAACCCGCCGATTGCCTGCATTCCCGGCCCGCAGCCTGCACCGGCCGCAATTACGAGATGGGAGGCGGTGTTCAACGGGGCCGTCGTGGCGTTTGACGTGCGGTAATCGCTCGATAACGGTATGGCCAGGTAATCCGGCGACGCCGCGTAACTCACGGTTGTCGGTGCCGGGGTGCCGCTGCAAGTATATTCATACTGTTGCTGGCTGGCGTTTGTCAGCCCGGGAAACACCATTATGCCGACCTCGTCCACCGGGGCCGCGACGTTGCCGTTGGTTACGGCGCCGCAGCTCGTCGCCGCGCAGGGCCAGAGCCCGCTCAAAAGTTCCTGGATCCCGATCAGCGCGCAGTTGATTCTGTACACATTCGTCCCGCAGGTGGGATCATAGGGCGTTGTGCCCATCGATCGGGTGGTATCGAGGATGATCATCACGTCGAGTTCTCGCGCTGCGCCGCCCCTGCCGCCCGCGGTCGAGATCGCCGAGAGCTGCCACGAATTGACGCCGAATATCCTGGCGAAGTAGAGCGGCACGGTCGCCTGCTCCACCACCACAATGCCGTTTGCCGAGTCGGGCCCGGTGCATGACACTCCCGTGGTTGTGAAGCACTTTAGGACCGGATAACCGCTCGCCATCGTGATGGTGAGATTGGCATTGGCGTTGCTGTCGCCACTCACGCCGCTGTAGGAAATCGCGGTGGAGATGGCCGTCCCGCCGGCGCCGACGTTGATGTTTTGCGCTCCCGCCAGCGCCGCCGCGTCGGCGGAGGACTGGAGCGAGCGTTGGGCGTAAAAGAGATAGCCGAGGTCAATCACGATCGCGCTGAATGAGACGAGCGCCACTATCAGCAACCCCGCCAGGACGACCACGACGCCGCTGCGGTCCCGGTGCAGGCGCAAGAGACAGGAGATGAGGCGCCGGTTCATTCGACCCGCTCCGTCGTCTGTGACGCCAGCGTGCAAACCGAGGCGAAATTGTACCCGAAGAATGCCAGGGAGCACGGATACGACGCCGCTACTGTCGTGGGCAGACCGGCCGTCAGCGCCGTCACGCAGGCCGCGTCGGTCCCGCATGCCGTCCCGTTGACCGACGTGGTGATCGTGAAGCTGCCTGGGGTGAGGTTCGGCGCCGATGCGTAGATAAGATTTATGGCGTCGGTCCGCGGCGTGGCATCGCCCCGGCCCATCGACAATTGCCGCGCGCCCGAGCGCACGGCGTTGGTCAGCGTCAGATATTGGTTCATGGTGATCCCGAACTGGCACATGCCCAGCACCAAAAACAAAAGCATCGGCGCGACGAGCGCGAACTCGACCGCCGCGGTGCCGGCGCGCGCCCTCTGGCGGTCGCGCCGGCGAGCGATCAATCCCAATACGGCCTCTCTGAAACCCATAGGCGATCCGGAGCTAGTTAAATTCGACGACACGCAAATCGCCGGGCCGCGCCCCGCCGGAACCGACGAGCGCCCGCAGCAGGTCCGTGCGGGAGACAATCCCGATCAGGCGTCCATCCCGCAGCACCGGCACCCGCTTGATCCGGTTGCGGTCGAACAGCTCCGCGATGTCGGCCAAGAGCGTCGATTCCAGCACGGTTATCGGCTCCGGCGTCATCACGTCCTTGACGTCGCGACCGGTCGATTTGAGAAATTCGGCGGCGAGCCGAGCGGGCGACGCGAACATCTCGCTGAGCATGGATCGGCTGCGGTCGGTGTCGTTTTCGACGCGATGGAGCAGATCGCCCTCGCTGACAATTCCGACCAGAAGACCCTTGTCGTCGAGCACGGGCAGGCCGCTGACCCGATGTTCGAGCATCAGCCGGGCGGCATGATCGACGGTGTCGCGCGGCGACACCGTGATCAATTCCGTGCGCATGATATCGATCGCTTGCATGCTTTACCTCCTGATCGCTCAGTCGACATGGAGACGGCCCCGGACGGTCGGTGCGACATCACCGCCGCGGCGAATGGCGCGTGGCGGTAGCGGCGGCGTGCCGGCAAAGCGCCGTATCCACTTTCAACCGCGAGATTGGGCTCGTAATCGCCGGTACGGCGGTTGCCGCGCCGCGGGACATCGGAGTGCTCCTAATCTACGCACCCCACTTTGGACTACCAAACACCCGCCGTGCTTGACCTAGGTCAAAATCGGCATAGGAGCGGCTCATTCAAATGAATGACCTGCCGCGTTGGGGGCGATCCCGTTACGTGGGCACCGGAGCGGAACGAACCTCGGAAGCGGAACGCCGCAGCTTGGTTACCTTGTTCCGGCCGGTCTGTTTTGATCTGTACAGGCCTCGGTCGGCCCGTTCGAGAAGGTCGTCCGCATCATCCGGTTTCGTGCAGGCCGTGACCCCAAAGCTCAGAGTGACCGCCCGACCAATTTCCGGAATAACATAATTGGCGATATCAGTTCGCAATCGGTTCAGCAGCTCCTCCGCGGCATCAAGCCGGGTTTCGGGTAGCAGGATCGTAAATTCCTCTCCGCCCCAACGGGCGACATAATCGGTCGTCCGCAGGCTGTTGCGCATGAATGTGGCGAGCTTTTCGAGGACAGCGTCTCCGACCTGGTGCCCGAAGGTGTCGTTGATGCTCTTGAAATGGTCGATATCCCCAATTGCTGTGCAAAGCGGCCGATCGTAGCGCCTGGACCGCGCGATTTCCTGCTGGAAAACATCGTCGAAGGCCCGCCGATTTGGCAGATTGGTGAGCATATCGACGTTAGCCTGCCGGGCAACGTCGTCTTGCCGCCGCTTTCGCTCGGTGATGTCGCGGACGATCGCCAAATCGACGGAATGCTGCGCCAGCTCTACCCGTCGTAGAGAGATCTCCGCCCAAAGCAAATGGCCGTCCTTTGCCTTGCAATGCCACTCGAATGTGTGCGCTGCTCCCGACTGCTGGTTCGTCAGCAGTTCTATCGCACCAGCGCGCGTATAGGGCGGAACCCCCGTGGAAAGTTTGTCGATGTTGCAACCAACCAGCTCATCCCGGGAAAAGCCGAACATTGCGCAGCCGGCGGCGTTGACGTCCGTAAACGTGCCCGTCTCCGCATCGGCAACAAATATTCCGTTGCTGACGGCGTCAAAAACGAACCGGAACCTCTCCAAATCCGCCGCCCTTGTTTGTTCGGCTTTTTCGCGCTCGCGAATTTGGGCCGCGAGGCGCACTCCCATGAATCCGACAAGCGCGACCAGTCCCGCGGTCAACGCGAGGCGAGACCAAAGCGTTGCGCGCCAAGGCGCCAAGATGTCGCCCATCGACTCACCCACCGCGATGAATAGCGGATAGGGTTCCATCCGCCGGTAGCTGGTGAGCCGCGTAACCCCATCGATGGACGATCCTATCTGCGAGACCGCGATCGAGCCGTCTGACAGGGGGCCATGGAAAACGTTTCTATTTTTGAGGCTCCGGGGAACATCCAGGTCGATGTACGGGCGTCTGACGAGCAACGTGCCATCCGCCAGGGCCAAGGCGATCGATCCGTTTTGCCCGATATTGAATGTGTCGTAGTACCGGGTGAAATACGGGATGCTGATGCCGGTAACGACTAATCCGGCGAAGCTGCCATCCGGGCCATTAAAGCGACGCGACAACGGGATCACCCAGGTGTCGGAACCGATGACTCGCTCCGGGGGGCTCAGATGCGGCCCTTGGTCCTCGTGGGTGCGGTGAAAATCATAGTTGGCGGCGCGGCGAGGCTGCAATCCGCGGGTATCCTGGGCAAGCTGATCATCAGGCATTTGCCGGCCGCATCAGCGACGACAAAGTTCGCGAGAACGGGAAACGCCGCTAACCGCGCCATCATGATCTGGCGCAGTTTTTCCAGCGTATCCGGGCTGGTTCCATCAATCTCAAGCCGCTGCACCGACCCGACAAGGGTCAGATCAGCGGTTCGCATCGTGTCTTCGGCCTGCTGTCCCAGCGACTGCGCCAGGTTTGCCGTTTCTTTCCGCGCCTCGGCCAAGTCTCGGGCCCGCAATACCCAGCTATGGTAGCCGTCAAGCGCGTCGTCAAGCGCGATCAGAATTGCGCAGAAAAGCAGCACTAATGGAATAATACCGAGTCGGAGCGCAGATCTTCGCCCAACCCATTGCCGTAGCCGAGAGAGTCGGTGGTTAAGCACTCGACACCTCCGCCTTCTTGGGCTCAGATCCTTCACGGCGATGCGCGGCGGCCTTTGGTATGCCGGTTTTGAGCAACCTCTCGAATTCCTGGGCAACTACCGGCCGGCTGAAATAGTACCCTTGCGCCGCGTCACACTTGTGGGCGCGAAGAAATTCCAGCTCTTCGAGCGTTTCCACGCCCTCCGCGATGACGCGCAGCTTGAGGCTTTGGGCCATGCCGATCACCGCGGACACGATCGCCGTGTCCTCGCCGGCCGTGTCGATCTGACGGACGAACGACTGGTCGATTTTGAGGCCGTCGAGCGGGAATTTTCGCAGATAGCCCAAGCTGGAGTAACCCGTGCCGAAATCGTCGATCGCCACCTTCACCCCTTTTTCCCGCAGGGCTCTGAGAATGGATGTGGCGGCCTCCGCATGTTTCATCAGAACGCTCTCGGTCACCTCCAAAACGAGAGACGTCGGTTCCAGACCTGTCTCGTGGAGGGTGGTGAACAGCTTCTCCAGAAAGGCCCCACTTCGGAGTTCTATCGCGGAGGCGTTTACCGCCATGGTAATCGGCGGCAGGCCGGCATCAAGCCAGGCGCGGGCTTGCGCGCACGCTTCACGAAGCACCCAGGCGTCGATCGGCACGATCAGGGCGCAATCTTCCGCGACCGGGATAAACTGCAGCGGCGGGATCATCCCCCGCGTCGGATGCATCCAGCGGATCAAGGCTTCCGCCCCGGTGATCGCCCCTGTCCTCAGGTCGATGATCGGTTGGTAGTGCAGCAAGAATTCCTGCCGTTCCAAGGCGCGCCGAAGATCCTCCTCGATGGATTGCCGTTCCACGGCGCGGACGTTCATCTCCGGCTCGAAAAACCGATAGCTCTGGCGGCCGCTTTCTTTTGCCTGGTACATCGCGGTGTCGGCGTTCTTGATCAGTGTCTCCGCGTCCAGGCCGTCCTCGGGATAGACGCTGACGCCGATGCTGGCGGTGACATAAAGCTCGTGGCGGTCGATGGAATGAGGCTCCGCCACCGCCTGCAGCATTCGTCCGGCGGCAACGGCAACATCGACGTGGACATCGTTCTGGTCGATCGAATGAGACCCCGACACCGCCCGAACGATTCTGCCCGCCGCGATCGCGGCGTCTTCGGATTGCTCCACTTCGGTAAGCAGCACGACAAATTCATCGCCGCCCTGCCGGCAGACCGTATCCGAACTGCGCACGCAAGCCGCCAGGCGTCTTGCGATCGATTGGAGGAGTTTGTCGCCGACTCCATGTCCTAGTGAATCGTTGATGTGTTTGAAGCCATCCAGGTCCAAGAACAGTACCGCGACATGCTTTTTGTGACGCTGCGCCAAGGCGATCGCTTGACCCACCCGATCGGTCAGCAGCATGCGATTGGGTAGGCCGGTCAGAAAGTCGTGCTCGGCCGCGTAGGCCACCCGTAGCGCCGCCGCCTGGGCTACCTCCGCGGCGGCCCTCATCGCCGCGGCGCGTTCCTCGTGGCGCCCCAATTCCGCCTGTGAATCGGCGAGCCTCATCTTGTGCAGCCATTGCCGCCCGAAGGCGAAGCCGGCGGCGGCAATCGCCATGGCGCAGCCCAATGCACCCAATGACATCAGCCGGGCCATGGTCCGCCAATTGGCCAGGGCGGCCTTTTCGGTTTTTGTTGCGAGGGCGAACACGGGGTAGTTGGCGAGCCCGTGCGCGGCCTTGATGCGCATCTGCCCATCGATGGGGCTGAGCTCGCGCAGCGTTCCCGACACCCCATCGGGCATCAGGCGCTCCGAGTTCGAGAAAACCTTGCCGACGGTGTCGGTCGGTGGAAAACGCACGAGCATGTGCCCGCTCATCTTCTGGAGGGCGATGCTGGTCCCCTTGTCCGTCGAGATCGCCTGGTAGAAATCCTCGAAATATTTCAGCGAAATCCCACCAACGACAAACCCGATAAGCTCGCCCTTTGCGCCATCGACCCGGTGCACAAGAAAGATCGTCCACGCGCCCGTCGCGCGGTTCTGTGCCGGCTGGCTGACATACGTCTTCAGGGTCGGATCCGCTGTCATGGCCTGGTAGTAGTCGCGGTCGGTGACATCGATCTTGGGAACCGGCCAGTAGCGCGAGAAATTGATCATCTGGCCGTCGCGGCTGGTCACGTTGATGGCGTCGAGCTGCGGCGTGCCGCTAATCTTTTCCCGCAGGAGAAGATGAACGTCACGTCCGACCATGATCCGGTCAAAGGAAGCGGCGTCGGTCACGCCCTCGGCCGCCATCCCCGCGGCGACGCTGGTAACGACGAGATCGACGGACTGGAACGTGCGTTCGGCTTGTTCAGCCAGGATCAGGCTGAGGTTCTCAAGCTGGTTCGTCTGGTCGCTCAATTCGCTCTGCCGGAGGTGCCAAAGGACCCCGGCATTGGTCGCGAGCAGCAGCAGGATCAGGAGTGCCGTGCCGGCGTAAATGAGCCGCAGGGGAACGCGCGGGTTCACGCGACTTTGCCGAACGCCACACCTTTCCGACCGGTAGGCGTGTCGGAATGAGCCTGGGGCGCGGCGGCCCTATCTTGTCTTGGCTCTCGGATCATGCGGAATCGTCACGAGCCGGCGGCTGGGGTTCGCTCCGGTTCGGCGGTTGCGAGCGCGATTGGGGTCGTCGCCCTGCGCGAATCCGTATGTCGATTGCTGGCCGGGCGGCTCGGGGGCGCCGCCAGGGCGGGCTCATTCACCGCGCCGCGGATGATGTAGCCGCGGCCCCAGACGGTCTCGATGAAATGGTCGCCGCCGGTCGCGTCCCGCAGTTTCTTGCGCAGTTTGCAGATAAAAACATCGATGATCTTGAGTTCCGGTTCGTCTCCGCCGCCGTAGAGGTGGTTGAGGAAGGTCTCCTTGGTGAGGACGGTGCCCCTGCGCAGGCACAACAATTCGAGGATGCCGTATTCCTTCGCGGTCAGATGCACCGGCCGGCCGTCGACCGAGACGCTGCGACCGTCGACATCGATGACCAGCTTGCCGATGCGGATCGCCGATTGGGGATGCCCCCCGGACCGGCGCACGATTGCCTTGATGCGCGCGACCAGTTCGTGCCGGTCGTACGGCTTGACCATGAAGTCGTCAGCGCCGATCTGCAGGCCCTTGATCTTGTGTTCCAGTTCGGCGCGAGCCGACATGATCAGGACCGGCGTGCGCACCCGTGCGTCACGCAGCCGGCGCAATACCTCGTATCCGTCAATATCCGGCAACATCAGGTCGAGAATGATGATGTCGTAATCGTAGAGCTTGCCAATCTCGATCCCGTCCTCACCGAGATCAGTGGTGTCGACGATGAAATTTTCCTCGCGCAGGACCTTTTCCATTATGGCTGCTGTCGTCGCATTGTCCTCGACCAACAAAACTCGCATCATTATGGGTCTCCTGGGGGATGCCAGCGGCGGCGGCCGCCTCGTCGTCTCAAGCCAGCGTTGAAGATATCGATGATTGGCGGATCGCGGTTTTCCTGCGGCGTCAACACAACCCCGTCCCTTAGGCCGCGCAATCAGCGAGCGTGATGACCTAGGTCAAATGCGGCACGGTCGCATTTCATTCAAATGAAGGATAGGTTCGTCGTGTACCCGCTTGTCGCATCCGAGAAATGGTGATTAAGTCGGTAAAATAAGTCATAATTAGGTTGTATTTTATATAGGAATCAATCTAAAATAGCTGAATACAATCGTATTCATATTTTGCGCATGATTTTTTGTGCTCTCTGGTTGTGGCATCCATCAAATGAAGGATAGAATGCCGTGTAAATTCAATTGCTCCAATGAGCGTTTTCGGATCATGATTACTAGTATCTCCTGAGGTTTTTGTCTCGACTAGCATGTCATTGACCGCCTACGACAACACCGTTGGCAGCATCTTCGATGCAGTGCTGGACGAACGACTGGCCCCGACCGCGTTGGAAGCGGTGGCGCGGTATGTCGGCGCGGCGGGTGCCGCCTACTTGCTCGTGAACAAGCTGACCTCGCAAGTCAGTTCGGTGGTTAGACGGGGATGCTCCACTCACAGCATCCCGGACTACTTGACCCATTACAGCAAGGTCGACCCATTCCGACCCCTTCAGGAACAGGCAGAGAGCGGGAGCCTGGGCCGGCTGACCGAGCGTCTGCCGCAGAGCGTGTTGCGCCACGACGAGTGGTACAATGACTATCTGCTCAAAGGCGGCGTCTCCGACATTCTCGGCACCAAGCTGCATGAAAGCCCGGCGCACATGGTCATCGTGGGGCTTTACCGCGCCGTTGGCGATCCTAATCCCGATCCGTGGGATTTGGGGGCGGTGCAAGCGCTCATGCCGTCTCTCCGCAACGCCGCGTCCCTGCATCTCGGATTGATCGATATCGGTTATCGCTCGGCGATCGTGCGCGGCAGGATTGAGCATCTCGCGGCGGCGGTGATGTTCACCGACGCGGACGGTCGGATCATCGAGACGAACCAGGCGGCTGAACGCATTCTGCGCCTCGGGGACGGATTGACGATCCGCAATGGACAGATTTGCGCGCGGCGCAATTTTGAAACGGCGAAACTCGCCGAATTGATCGCCCACGCCACTGGCGCAACCGGCAGGCATCCGTCCGCCGGCTGTCTGCTGATCGGTCGCGACGGCGGTCACCCCGCCTATATCGTTCGGGTGGCTCCGGTCACCGCCGGTCTGGTCGGCTACGATTTGCCGATGGCAATGGTCCTCGTTTCGGCTCCCGACGAGAACCGGGTATCGGAACGCGAACTGGCCGAACTCTACGGCCTGTCCCCGGCGGAGAGCCGGCTTGCGGTCGCGGTGGCGTATGGCAAGAGGCTGAACGAGCTAGCCGGCGAATTCGGGGTGCAGATCACGACCTTGCGGACTCAGTTGAGCTCTGTCCTGAAGAAGTGCGGGGTGGAGCGACAGTCCGATCTCGTTCGCCTGATATCCAACATTCCGGTCGTCCGCCTGATGCCAAGCGAAGACGAGCTCGTGTAACGCGGCCCGCGGCGCGCGCTCAGCGCCCCGCCATCAGCCGTTCGCGGGTGATGCCGGCGATCATCTTCGGCAAGGGAATTGCCGGCATTTCGTAGTGGCAACCGTCGATGATGTAGCCCCGACTCCACACGGTGGTGATCGGCCATGGGCATTTCTTGCGAAGGCTGCAAACGAAAACGTCGAGGATCTTCGGCTTGGCTCCGCCGCTCGGGTCAAACCAATATAACTCGTCGAACAATTGTTCCCTGGTGACGAGCTTGCCGGCGCTCTTGACGAGGCGGGTAAATATCAGCCACTCGCTCGCCGGCAGAGGGATGCGAATGCCGTCGCGGATGATTGCATGACGCTGCCAATCGATCGTTGGCCTCTCGGCCGGCTCCTCTGCAACCGCTTCATCCTGTCGGAGACGTTCGATTTCGGCTGCGGCCTCGCACGCGAGCGCCGCCACCATCTTGGCGTTGAGCGCCAATGGCTGCAGATTCGAAATCAGCCGGAGTCGCTGCACGAGATCACTGACGCCTCCTGCTTCAGGCAGCGGATCCGGCCTCACGATCGTCAGTTTGGAAGATGCCGCACGATTGGGGGACACTCGACGCTCCCGTAAAACTATAGATGTCCTTTAGGCATCGGCGACCGCGCCCGCGTTGACGTAGGTCAAATCGAGTAAGCCCCTAAATCGTTCAAATGGATGAGGGATATTGGCCGCGGCGACCGCGCTCGCGTCACGATGCAGAGCCGGGAGAGGAGACGAAGCGAAGCACAAACCGCTGCCGGTCGCCGTGACCATGTTAGCATCGCGCGAGGCGGAACTCGGCGCGGCGGAGGCTGGTGATGGGAAAGCTCGACGGCAAGGTGGCGATCGTCACCGGCGCGGGACGTGGGCTTGGCCGCGCCTATGCGCGGCGCCTGGCGGGGCTCGGCGCCAAGATCGCGGTCGCCGACCTCGACCTCAAATCCTACGAGGAGTTCGACGCCGAGGCGAAAGACATGACCGCCGACAGCACGGTCGCCGAGATCGAGGCCGCCGGCGGCGCCGCGCTCGGCATCGAGCTCGATGTTTGCGATCCCGACGCCGTCAGCGCGATGGTCGAGCGCGTCGTCGCCGAATGGGGCCGGGTCGATGTGCTAGTCGCCAATGCCGGCGGCGGGCGCGGCCGGCCGGTCGACACCAAGGCGACCACCCTCGACCCGGCGCTGCTGCAGCTCGTCATCGGCATGAACCTCTATGGCACGGTCTATAGCTGCAATGCGGTCGGGCCGGTGATGAAGGCGCAAAAGAGCGGCAAGATCATCACCGTCAGCTCGGTCGCCGGGCGGGCGGCGTCGCCCGATGGCGGCTACGCGCATTACGGGGCGGCCAAGGCGGCGATCGCGCATTACACGCGCTACCTGGCGCAGGATCTGGGCCCGCACGGCATCACCGCGAACTGCATCGCGCCGGGAGTGATCGCCACCGGCCGCATCATGCAGACCGTGCTCCCCGGCAGCAGCACCGCCAACCAGAACCGCACCGAGCAGATCGCGCTGCGCCGGCTCGGCACTGTCGAGGACTGCGCCCGGGTGATCGAATTTCTCGCGACCGACCTCTCCGACTATGTCACCGGTGCTTTGATCCCGATCGACGGCGGGTTGCTGCGCCACTAGCCAGTCGGGGTCTCGGACGACGATAATGCGTCCTTCGAGACGCGCTCCTCCGGAGCGCTCCTCAGGATGAGGATTGTTCATAGTGCCATCGAATACATTCCTCATCCTGAGGCGCCTCGCGGAGCGAGGCCTCGAAGGACGCACGAGCGATATGCAGCCATAGGGTGACCCGATGACAGACACCAATTCCCCCCGCGCGTATCTGATCGCCGGCGGTTTCCCGGTCGGCGCGATGAGCGGGCACGACCACGACTACGCGCGGCTGAAGCTGCTCGGCCTCCTGGCCGAACGCGACATCCCGGCCTCGGTCTCGAACGACTTCGCCGACGTCGAGAAGTATCTCCCGGTGAGCCAGCTGCTGATCACCTATGTCGCCGGCCCTTACCCCGATGCTGCACAAACTGGAGCCATCCGAAAATGGCTCGAGGCCGGCGGCCACTGGGTCGGCCTGCACGGCACCAGCGGCGGCAAGGCCGAGCGGGTCGAGGGCTTTCGCTCGCGCCGCACGGTCAAGAGTGAGCATCACGCGCTGCTCGGCAGCTATTTCCTGACCCATCCGCTGATTTGCGAGATCCGCGTCCAGGTCAAGGACACCGCTTCGCCGCTGACCCACGGGCTCGGCACCTCGTTTGTCGTCGAGGACGAGCCATATTTCATCGAGCTGCAAGACCCCGCCTCGACCCACATCCTGCTGACCGCGGAGTACGGCCCGGACGCGGTATCGCCCAGCATCGGCACGCTCTACCCGACCGACACCTCGCTGCAGGCCGACGGCAAGACCCGCGTGCTCGGCTATACAAAACAAGTCGGCAAGGGCGGCGTTGCCTATATCGCGCTCGGCCATTGCCACAATCCCGCGATACGCGCCGCCCGCGCCTTTACCGACCCGGCGGACAAGACCCCGCCGATTTTTCACGGCCCGTGGGACAGCGACGCGTTCATGACCTTGCTGGGCAATTCCATCGCCTGGGGCATGAACCGCTGATGTCTCTCGCCGGCAAGGTCGCGCTGGTCACCGGCGCGCAGCAGGGGATCGGCCGCGGCCTCGTGCTCGCCTTCGCCGAGTCCGGCGCCGATGTCGCGATCAATTGGCTCGACGACGAGGCGGCGGCGCACGAGGTCGCGGCCGCCGCGGTCGGCCACAATCGCCGCGCGGTGACGATCCAGGCCGACATGGGAAAGCTCGCCGACATTCGCGAGATGGTCGATGCGGTGGTCGTCGAGTTCGGCGGCATCGACATTCTCGTCAACAACGCCGGCGTCTTCCCGCGCGTCGACTTCCTGGACATGACCGAGCGCGACTGGGATTTCGTCCACGACGTCAATTTGAAAGGCGCGGTGTTTTGCGCCCAGGCGGCGGCCAAGGCGATGATCGCCGCGGGACGCCCCGGCGCGATCGTCAACATCAGCTCGGGCGCGGCGTTTCGCGGCTCGCCGCGCGGCGTCCATTACGTCGCGAGCAAGGGCGGCGTCGTGTCGATGACCCGCCAGCTGGCGCTGGAACTGGCGCCGCACCGCATCCGGGTCAACGCGATCGCCCCCGGGCTCACCGACACCGCGCAGCCGCGCTACGGCAGCAGCGAGGACGAGATCGCCGAGATGGCCGCCGCCAACCCGCTGGGCCGCATCGCCCAGCCCGCCGACATCGCTGGGGCCGCGGTGTTCCTCGCCTCCGACGCCGCCGGTTTCGTCACCGGGCATACCCTCCATGTCAACGGCGGCTCTTATCTTTACTGACAGAGCGTGTAGGATTGCGGAAGGAACCGAACCATGCGACCGGCGGAGGATTTTCATGGACGGGCTGGCCCCCACGAATCTCAAAGGCATCGTCGCGCCGATCAACTTCACGGCGCCGCTCGGCGAGAAGCCGTATTCCTACAATTACGACCCGCCGCCGGGCGTCGCGGTGCGCAACACCGAGAACGAAGAACACGGCATCACCGTCTATGACGCGCGCGGGCTCGGCCTGTCGCTCGACCGTGAAGGCTTCGTCCTGGTCCATCACAAGACCGCCGCGGCCGATCTTTATGACGAAGAGATCATCAAGTCGGTCTACTACCCCGAATGCGAGCAGCTGATGAAGGAGGCGACAGGCGCCAAGAAGGCCGTCGCCTTCGACCATATCGTGCGCAATACCGCGAAGGCCGGGCCCGGCAGCCCGGTCAAGATGCCGGCCGGCCGCGTCCATAACGACTATACCGCGTGGTCGGCGCCGCAGCGGGTGCGCGACCTGATGGGCGACGAGGCGACCGAGCTGCTGAAGCACCGTTTCGCGGTCAACAATGTCTGGCGGCCGATCGCCGGGCCGCTGCTGCGCTCGCCGCTGGTGCTATGCGACTCGCAGACCCTCGATTACGACAACCTGCTCGCCTCCGATCTGCGCTATCCCGATCGCACCGGCGAGACCTACGCGGTCACCTATAACCCGAACCAGCGCTGGTACTATTTTCCCAAGATGCAGCCCGACGAGGCGATCCTGATCGGCTGCTACGACTCGGGCCGCCACGCCGCCGCCCGGTTCTCGGCGCACGGCGCGTTCGACGACCCGAATACCCCCGCCGACGCCCCGCCGCGCGAAAGCATCGAGGTCCGCACCCTGGTGTTCTTCTAGAGACCCTCACCCGGCTCGCTGCGCTCGCCACCCTCTCCCGCAAGCGGGCGAGGGGACTTAGATGACGGTGAAATTAGCCCCTCTCCCGCATGCGGGAGAGGGAGGGACCCATCGCAGAGCGATGGGAGGGTGAGGGTGCGTCGCCGCGGCGCTTCTGATCGCCACACCCCGCCACTATGATCCCCCGATGCAGCATTTCGACGCGATCGTGATCGGCGGCGGGCTGGTCGGCTCGGCGATCGCCTATGGGCTGGCGCGAGAGGGTCTGAAACCCGCGCTGATCGACGAGGGCGATGTCGCGTTCCGCGCCTCGCGCGGCAATTTCGGCCTGGTCTGGGTGCAGTCGAAGGGCCTCGGGGCGCCGCACTACCAGCGCTGGACGCGGCTTTCCGCCGAGGAGTGGCCCAAGCTCGCCGCTGAGCTAGGCGAGCGCACCGGCGTGGCCGTCGGCCTCGAGCAGCCGGGCGGCGTCCAGCTCTGCCTTGGCGACGAGGAACTTGCCGCGCGCCGCGAGATGATGGAGCAGATGCGCGCGGAGGCGGGCAATTTCGGTTTCGACTACCGCATGCTCGACCGTGCCGAGCTTGCCGGCATGCTGCCCGGCCTCGGCCCGGCGGTGACCGGCGGTTCCTGGACCCCGTATGACGGTCACGTCAATTCGCTCTACCTGCTGCACGCGTTGCACAAAGGGTTTGTCGAGCGCGGCGGCACGTATCTCCCGAACCGCACCGTCGATTATGCGGCCGCGCAGCCCAACGATTTCCGCCTCGGCAGCGGTGCCGACGAGATCGCCGCGCCAAAGATCGTGCTCGCGGCCGGGCTTGGCAACGCCGCTCTGGCGCCGCTTTTTGGGCTCAGCGCGCCGGTGCGGCCGCAGCGCGGCCAGATCCTTGTCACCGAGCGCGCCGGGCGCGTCTGGCCGATCCCGCTGGGCAGCCTGCGCCAGACGCTGGAGGGCAGCATCATGATCGGTTCCAGCGAGGAGGAGGTCGGCTTCGACACTGGGCAGAAGCCCGACGTGATGCAGGCCATCGCCCGCCGCGCGGTGGAGACCTTTCCCTACATCGCCGAGCTGCAGATTGTGCGTGCTTGGGCCGCCTTGCGGGTGATGCCGCCGGATGGCAAGCCGATCTACGACGAAAGCGAGAAATTCCCCGGCGCCTTCACCGCCAATTGCCACAGCGGCGTGACCCTCGCCGGCGCGCACGCCAACGCCTTCGCGCCGATGGTCGCGGCGGGCGCGCTCGATCCGATGATGGCGCCGTTCTCCGCCAAGCGCTTCGATGTTCCGCAAGCGGCCTGAGAGCACCGTCGCGACCGTGGGGGTCACGGTCGAGGGGCGTGACATCCGCGTGCCCGAAGGCGCCTCCGCCGCCGCGGCGGTGCTGCTCGCCGGCTTTGCCAGCATCCGCGAGACCCCGGCCACCGGCGCCCCGCGCGCGCCCTTTTGCCTGATGGGCGTGTGCTTCGACTGCCTCGCCGAGATCGACGGGATCGCTAACCGGCAAAGCTGCATGGTGACGGTCGCCCCCGGCATGGCGATCCGCCGCCAGCTCGGGAAACGGGCGGTCGACCCAAAATGAACTCATCGTCATTGCGAGCGAAGCGAAGCAATCTCCTCCCGTTGGAGGCTCCGGTATTCGGTAGCAAACGCCACAAAACTGTCGGCTTGTGGATCGGATATGGCGAATCTCCTCACAGAAATGTAAGCCCTATCGCTATTCGGACAGGATTTCCGAGGCTCGCTAATTCGCCATTGTCGGCGAGCCACGCCTAACTGCACCAAACCCCTTAACTACATTTTCTAAATGTTTTTCAAGGTTTTCCTCAATGTCACGTCTTCCACGAATAGTATCGTCATAAAAAATAACGCGATACCCGCTAACGTCAAATGGAAGTTTCTCGACCGTTCTATTCGCCAGTAAAATTGTTGGTTTGTTCATCGCATGGGCGTAACCAAGTTCGTAAAATACATTTGCGTTAACCGGAGTTATCTCAGCAATTATAATATCCGATTCTTTGATGTTCCTGATAATATCTTGCAAGATAATACTGCTGCTATTGGCAAAAACATCATCTCCGCGTAGCGTCGCTAAACCTAATTTCTTGGAAATGCGCTCTATTACCTCTCTATACAAATCATCGTAGGGCGAACCAAATTGCATCACCACAAACACACGAGGCTCATCGCCATCAATTTCGAAATCTGAAAACTCGACCCCACCAGTGGGTCCCCAAGCGAACAATCCGCATTGGCTTCCCTGAAAGGGCTGCGTCAGGTCAATTTCTAATACTTGCACCTGATCAATCGACAACGACATCTGTTGTCCGACGACATCAACGCGCACGTCATAGGTTTGATCTGCGGATATCTGAGATATCGACCCCCTCCTGGCTACCGGACGCCAGCCCTGTCCGGGCGCGAAGCTGTTAATAACGTAAGCGGCTCCATAGCCACCGAGACCAGCACTTAAGTACGCCCCGGTAGCGGGATTGTAGCCCACAACAATTTGACCATTCTTTTCTTCAACGCTATCAATGAACCGCACTTTAGCCGAGATCACCCCTGATCGAAACGGTAACGGGAGCAAACATAAACCGGCAGGATGAGCAATATCTGCTGTCGGCGCTACAAATGTTGCTGCGCGATTTTGTTCAAATTTCCATCGCCCCTCAATTTGGACAAAACTAGCTTTTGTAGGGGCCGGTCTCCCGCTTCGCGTCATGCTGTGACTTCCTTCTCCCTTAAAACCGGCCAAACCTAAACATCTTCGAGTCGGACTTGCGGACACCCAATCGCATTCAACGCGGCGAGAAAAAACCACGTTGGGAAGCCACCCCTGCCGATTTTTACGGTTATCGATCCCTCGGTCTCTGGAAGACCGTTCTCGGTCATACGACGGGCCAGTTCCGCATACGTGATCCCGCGCCGCTTTAGCTCCGCCTGCAAAAAGCGTTTTGATCGGGTCGCCCAGAAGTCCTTATTGGTTTTCTGGGCAGTTTCGCTCGACGCCAGCATCTCCTACTACCTTTCATTAGACTTAGAACCAAGGCCGAGCCACATTCCACCACCGCGCACCCAAACGGATGCACGCCTTTAGCTTACATAATCGTTAGAAAGCTAATTGACAAGCCCTTCCTTAAAGCATACACTTCCGTTAGGAAAGATGGCGAAAGGGTATGGCTCAGCACTGGCTACTCAACGCGAACGCAGTTTCGATCTCGCTCGCCGATGTCTGCACGATGTCCGAGAAGGAAGTCGAGAAAAGGTTCACTGCAATTCGTTGGGCCGATAACGACGGGCATCCGTATTGCCCGCACTGTGGAAGCTTGGATGCCTACACATCCAGCCGCCCGAATGGATCAACCCGCTACCGCTGCAAGGGCTGCCGCAAGGATTTCTCGGTCACGTCCGGGACGATCTTCGCGTGGCACAAGCTGCCTCTGCGCATCTACCTGCTCGCCATCGTGATCGTCTGTAATGAGGTCAAGGGCAAGTCGATGCTCGCGCTGCGCCGCGATATGGTCGTGGTCGCCCTTCGCGAGAAGGGCGGGCGTTCGCTGAGCCGGGTGTTCAAGACGGAGGCCGACGCGATCCCGTTCGTCCGCTCGCATGTCGCCACTGGCTCCATCGTTCATGCCGACGAGAGTCCCGCCTGGAACGTCCTACACGCCTACTACCAAATGAAGCGGATCAACCATCAGACAGCGTATTCGGTCGCCGGAGCCTGCACGAACGATGTGGAGTCGCTGTTCTCGCGGTTCCGACGCGGCGAATACGGGCATCATCATCGTGTCGCCGGACCGTATGTGGTCAGGTTCATGCAAGAGGCGTCGTGGAAGGAGGATCATCGCCGCGACACGAATGGCGAGCAGGTCGACCGGGTGATAGAGTTAGCGATGCGAGCGCGGCCGTCCGTCGATTTTTGCGGCTACTGGCAACGGTCAATGTGAGGAGAGACGCAATATGGCAGTTGAAGTATGCATTTCCGGTCAAACCAGGATGGATGATGGCTGGATGGTGTCCGTTAGGTTGGCCACTGACGAACTTTCAATGCCTCCAGATGAATTATTTTTAATCGTCAGTGATCAGGAGATTATCGACTTCCAGAATCGCACTCCTGGCGCGGTCCTTCTGCCCGCGTTGATCTACAATATCGCCATTAGTAAATTTAAGGCTTTTACCATGAACCTCCATAATGAAGCACAAAATATAGCGCTATGTAATTAGACGATTCCAAATTTTTCTTTCATTCCTTTTTCGTAAGGACGATGAATTGGGGATTCTTTGGTTATATCCTTCTGCAAAAGTTCATTGGAGCGATATTCAAACCATTTTGCCATCGCAAATACATCGCCAACGTCTTTAATATCCCTCCCCATCGCTACCAGTGTTCTTTCACCAAGTTCTAGCAATCTAACCCGTAATTCCCATAGCTTCAAATCCTCGGTAGAAAATATCTGCTCATCCATTAGTCTCAATTCCCTCCTATGTAATTATATATTTATGTTTTCATTAGATTCCAACCGATATTCGCTATTTTGACGGTGTGAGCCGCCATTTCACATTCCGATACCAGCCAATCCGCTCAACAAGGCCGTTACGACGCGCCATCGTATACATCGACTGCTCGATCCGATGACGAAAGTTCTTCCTGATCCCGGCATCCTCCGGGGCGAGACCCTTGTCGAGCATCGCCCGCAATGCAATCGAGTCAATCGTGATGCTTTCACCGTTAGCCTCCCGCAGCGCGTCGAGACAACGGCGGGCGATCTCGCCACGACCGAAATGACCATCGAAGTGGGGTCGGCGACGCACTGACGCCGTTTCGACAATCGCCACATCCGGGTCGAGCATCCGCACGGTGTTGTCGAGATGGATGAGGTCGGCGCGCAGTTTGCCGACTTCCTCTTGTAGTTCTTTGATCCTGCCAGCGACTTCCCGACGCTTTTCGAGTAGGCTGGCCGCGAGATGGCGATGTTCGATCATGATACGATTTTCCTAACGAAAAAGTTAGGATAGACGGCGAATCAGATCGGAACAAGGGGATTCTTATGGCGTTTGCTACAGAATACCGGGAGGCTCCCCCGATGGGGATTGCTTCGTCACTCCGCTCCTCGCAATGACATCAAACAGGATCGACTTCGCGGTGATCGGCGCCGGGCCGGCCGGGATGGCGGCGGCAACGCTTGCCGCCGAGCTTGGCCTCGATACCGTGCTGATCGACGAGCAGGATGTGCCCGGAGGGCAAATCTACCGCGGCATCGAGCGTGCTGCCGATGGGTCGCCACTGGGCGACGACTACCTCGCCGGCCGCCGGCTCGCGAGCGCGTTCCGCGAGAGCGCCGCCACCTACCGCCCGGCAACCACCGTCTGGCATATCGACCCCGACGGCACCCTTTCGCTGATCTCGTCCGGCGGCAGCGAGACGATCCGCGCGCGCCGCATCCTCGTCGCAACCGGCGCGATCGAACGGCCGGCGCCGATCCCCGGCTGGACCCTGCCTGGGGTGATGACCGCCGGCGCGGCGCAGATCATGCTCAAGACCGGCGATCTCGTGCCGGCCGGGCGCACGGTGCTGGCGGGGCAGGGGCCGCTGCTCTGGCTGGTCGCCGCGCAGCTGATCCGCGCCGGCGCGCCGCCGGCTCTGATCCTCGAAACCACAACGCTGCGCAATCGCCACGCCGCCGCACAGATGTTGCCCGGCGCGCTGTGGCCGGCGCGGCGCGCGCTGCGGAAGGGCCTGTCGCTGATCCGTGAGGTGAAGCGTGCCGGCATCCCGATCCGCCGCGGAATCACCGGCCTGCGCGCGCTCGGTCGCGATCGCCTTCAGAGCGTCGCCTGGAACGGCGGCGAGATCGCCGTTGATCTTCTAATTCTGCATGAAGGCGTGCTACCCAACACGCAGATAAGCCTGGCCTTGCAGCTCGAGCATCGCTGGGACGAGGCGCAGCTTTGCTGGCGCCCGGTGGTCGACGAATGGGGCGCGACCGGCGTGCCAGCAATCGCCATCGCCGGCGATGGCGGCGGCATCGCCGGGGCCGAGGCGGCAGCGCTGTCGGGACGGCTCGCCGCGCTCGACGCCGCCGCGTTCCTCGACAAGATCGATCCCGCCGAGCGTGATCGCCGCGCCCGGCCGATCCGCGCCGCGCTGCGCCGCGAGCTTGCGGTCCGGCCGTTTCTCGACCGGCTCTACCGCCCGGCGCCGTCAGTCCTGGTGCCGGGTGACGACATCATTGCCTGCCGCTGCGAGGAGGTGACGGCCGCGCAAATTCGCCGCGCCGCACGTCTCGGCGCGCAAGGTCCGAACCAGGCCAAGGCCTTCACCCGCTGCGGCATGGGGCCGTGCCAGGGCCGCATCTGCGGCCCGATCGTCAGCGCCGTGATGGCCGACACGCTGGGCAAGCCGGTCACAGAGATCGGCACCTACCGCCCCCGCGCGCCCTACAAGCCGATCACGGTGGGTGCACTGGCTGGGTTGGCGGGAGAAATCCCCGGGACTTGACCCCGGCGCCCCGGCATTTCCATCAGATTATGGCTTCTGCCGCTGCTTCTCTAATTGCGTCCAAACCTCGGCCAGATGCGCACCATGCGCCTTATTCTGAGCCACCGTGTCGCCGATTGCCGTGCTGAGCATGTGGAAGGCGTCATCCTCGGTATTGTCGATCTGTAGGGCCCCGAGCGTTTCGGCGAGGATGTGGGCAAGCTGCTCTCGGTCGGTGGTCGCCTTGGCTTTTTCGATGCATTCGGCGATCACTTCCAATGGATTCATCTCCGCCATTTGCGCTTCCCCGGTGGTTACGACGCCTTATGTGGTGATTGGCTTGCGGCCGTGCACGTAGTGAGCGATGAGAGTGATATGCGCTGCTGAGGCTTGCGCCCACGCCGATTTGCCCAAAGGATGCGCAGTTCCTCCTTCATCGTGGTAGCACATGACCGATCACCCTCTTGCTCCGCTCCTCGCGCCGCGCTCGGTGGCGATTTTCGGCGCGTCGAACGACCCGACCCGGATCAGCGGGCGTTCGCTGCGCTATTTCCGCGAGGCGGGCTACCAGGGCGGCCTCTACCCGATCAACCCGACGCGCGACACGGTGCAGGGGCTGCGCGCCTACCCCGATCTGGCCTCGGTCCCGGGCGAAGTCGATTTCGGCCTGATCGCGGTGCCGGCCAATCTCGCGGTCGAGGCGATGGAGGCCTGCGTCAAGAAGGGCGTGCGCGGCGTCGTGATGTTCACCGCCGGCTTCGCCGAAGTGGGCGCCGAGGGCCGCGTGCTGCAGGAGCGGATCACCAAGATCGCGCTCGACAGCGGTATCCGGCTGTGCGGGCCCAACTGCCTCGGCCTCTTCAACATGCGGATCGGCCACACCCCCACCTTCAGCTCGTTTCTCGAAGAAGGGCCGACCCCGGCCGGGCCGCTCGGCATGATCACCCAGTCGGGCGCGTTCGGCACGCATTTGCTGGCGCTGACCGCGCGGCGCGGCATCTCGGTCGGGGTGTGGATGAGCACCGGCAACGAGGCCGAGGTGCAGGTCGCGGACGGCATCTCGTTCCTCGCCGACGACCCGGATACCCAGGCGATCGCCTGCTACATGGAGGCGATCCAGGACGGCGAGCGTTTCGCCGCCGCGGTCAAGCGGGCGCGCGACAACGGCAAGCCGGTGATCGCGATGAAGGTCGGCGGCTCGGAGATCGGCGCGGCCGCGGCGGCCTCGCACACCGCCTCGCTCGCCGGCAGCGATGCGGTCTACGACGCGGCGCTGCGCCAATTAGGCGTCGAACGCGCCAAGACGCCGGAGGATCTCGTCGAGATCGCCTATGCCTGCACCCGCGGGCGCCTCCCGCGCTCGCGCCGTCTCGCGGTGATGACGATGTCGGGCGGCGCCGGCGTGCTGATGGCGGATGCCGCGGATGAGCAGGGGCTCGATCTCGCTCCGCTCGCCGAGGACTCGCAAAAGGAAGTGCTGAGCTGGGTCCCGTTCGCCGCGCCGCGCAACCCGGTCGACGTCACCGCGCAGGCGCTCAACGACCCGAGCATCCTCGACAAGAGCTTCGACCTGCTGCTCGGCAAGGAGAAATTCCCGTCGATGGTCGGGTTCTTCACCACCTGGGCGTCGTCACCGCAGATGGCCGAGCCGCTGTTCAAGTCGCTGACCGGCGCCGCCGAGCGTTACCCCGACAGCTACCTGGCGCTCTCCGCCATCGCCGCGCCCGAGATGCAGCGCCGCTACGAGGCGGCCGGCATCGGCGTCTTCGAAGACCCGTGGCGCGCGGTCGAGGCTGTCGCCGCGGCGACGCGCTGCGCCGAGCGGATCGACACGCCACCGCATCCCATCCCGCCGGTGCCGGCGGGGCTGCACCCGCTGCCCAAGGGAGCGATCGGCGAGCACGAGGCGAAGCGCATCCTGGCCGAAGCCGGCATCCCGATCCTCGACGAGCGCCTGGTGATCGATGCCGGCGAGGCCGCGATCGTCGCGGCGCATTTGGGCGAGCGACTGGTGCTGAAGATCGTCTCGCCCGAGATCACCCACAAGACCGAAGTCGGCGGCGTGATGCTCAACGTCGCCGCCGCCGATGCCGGCGCCGCTTACACCGAGCTGATGGCACGCGTCGCCGCGCGCGCCCCGCACGCCCATCTCGACGGGGTGCTGATCTCGCCGATGCTGACCGACGGGGTCGAGATGATCCTCGGCGTACAGCACGACGGCGTCTTCGGGCCGGTCGTGCTGTTGGGGCTCGGCGGCATCTTTGTCGAGGTGCTGCGCGACGTGACCTTCCGCATCGCCCCGTTCGGCCTCGAGGAGGCGCGCGCGATGATCGGCGAATTGCGCGGCCGGGCGATCCTCGAAGGCGCACGCGGCAAGCCGCCCGGCGACCTCGATGCGCTCGCGCAAACCCTGTCCAAGCTGTCGCTATTCGCCGCCGCGCAGAAGGGCCAATTCTCCAGCATCGATATCAACCCGCTGCTGGTGCGCCCGCAAGGCAAGGGCGTCGTCGCCCTGGACGCGCTGATCGTGACGGAGGGGACGCCGTCGGTTCACTGAGCATTGCCCCTCACCCCAACCCTCGCCCCGTTTACGGGGAGAGGGAGGGGCCCGGCGCGCAGGGTTGGGAGGGTGAGGGGCTACCGTGTGCACCCCATGAATATCCGCCCGCAATAATTGCTGCCGTCGCGCAGCCACATGAATTCGGGCGCGGCATAATCGGCAGCGACCGAGCTGATCCGGCCGTGGATCACGCCGAGCGCGACGCGGCAATAGTTCTTCAAATCCTCGGCGCGGTAGGTCAGCACCGTCTGGCCCGGCACCGGGTCGGTGACTTGCGGCTGCCCGGCGCAGGCTTCGACCCGCTCGACCGGCATCCCGACAAGCCGGGGCTCGACCCGCCGCCACGCCGCCTCCTCGGCCGCGATATCCTGGTAGCCGCCGGTCGGAAACGAGCCGGCCAGGCCGGCGCACCCGGCGAGGGTCAGCGACAGTAGCAAACCGGTCACGGCAGGATGCGGCTTCACCCAATTCCATCCATAGTGGCGCGTCGAGAATTGTGCGTCCTTCGAGGCTTCGCTGCGCGAAGCACCTCAGGATGAGGATCGTTTGGTGATGCCATCAAGAAAAATCCTCATGGTGAGGAGCCGCCAAAGGCGGCGTCTCGAACCACGCATTGAGGATGCGCAGTGATGACCCGCTACAGCGTCGGTGTCGATATCGGCGGCACGTTCACCGATGTCGTGTGCGCCGGCTCGGACGGCTCGCTGCGGCTGATGAAACGGCCGACGACGCGCGGCGACCCGGCCGCCGCCGTCCGCGAGGCCATCGCGGCGATGCGCGCCGAGTTCGGCATCGCCCCGGCGGCGATCGAGCGCTTCGTGCACGGCTCGACGGTCGCGACAAACGCTGTCATCGAGCGCAAGGGCGCGCGCACCGGCCTCATCACCACCGCCGGGTTCAAGGACGTGCTCGAGATCGGCCGGCAGATGCGCCACCGGATGTACGACCTAGTCCTCACGCCGGAGACCCCTGGTTTCCTGGCGCCGGGTTCGCGCCGCAAGGAGGTGCGCGAGCGGGTTTCCGCCGCCGGCGAGATCGTCACCCCGCTCGACGAAGCCGGAGTTCTCACCTGCGCCGCCGAGCTGGCCGCCGATGGGGTCGAGGCGATCGCGATCGTCTTCCTGTTCTCGTTCCTCAATCCCGCGCATGAGCGGCGCGCCCGCGACCTCATCGCCGCGGCGCATCCAGGACTTGCGGTCTCGCTGTCATGCGAGGTCGACCCGGCGTTCCGCGAATACGAGCGCACCGCGGTCACCGCGTTCGACGCCTATCTGAAGCCGGTCGTCGGCCACTACCTCGCGCAAATGGCTCGCGACCTCGCCAAATCGGGCGTCCCGGCACCGCTGCAGATCATGCAGTCGCGCGGCGGGATCAGCGCGGCCGCGAACGCGGCGCGGCGTCCGGTGCGCCTCTTCCTGTCGGGCCCGGCGGCCGGTGTCGTCGGCGCGCTGTCGGTCGGCAAGGCGGCCGGCGCCGCCGACGTGATGACGATCGATATCGGCGGCACCAGCTGCGACATCGCCCTGGTCAGCGGCGGGGATCCGCTGGTCCGCGCCGAGGGGATGATCGACGGCTACACCGTGCGGGTGCCGATGGTCGACGTCACCGCGATCGGCGCCGGCGGCGGCAGCATCGCGCGGATCGACGATGCCGGCGCGCTGCGCGTCGGACCGCAATCGGCGGGCTCGGAGCCCGGCCCTGCCTGCTATGGCAGGGGCGGCACGCAAGCGACCGTCACCGATGCGTCGCTGGTGCTCGGCTATCTCGACCCCGATTACTTTGCCGGCGGCACGCTGCGTCTCGATCAAGAGCGCTCGCGCCAGGCGATCGCACCCATCGCCGAAAAGATGGGCGTCTCGGTCGAGACTGCCGCGCTCGCCATCCACCGCGTCGTCAACGCGCAGATGGCCGAGGCGATGCGCCTCGTCTCGATCGGCCGCGGCATCGACCCGCGCGGCTACACGCTGGTGCCGCTCGGCGGCGCCGGGCCGCTGCACGCGGCGGCGCTGGCGGCTGAGTTGGGGATCGCCCGCATCCTCGTGCCGCCACATCCCGGCGTGCTGTCGGCGGCGGGGCTGCTCGGCGCGCCGATCGAGCACGAGGCGTCGTCCGCCTATCCGCGCCCGCTTGCTGGCGCCGAGTGGACGGGGGTGCGGGCGGTGCTCGCCGAGCTCGACGCGCGGTGCGCGGCCGCGATGCGCGGCGAAGGGGTGCTGCCAGGCGCCGCATCGGCGCGCCATTTCGCCGACATCTGCTACATCGGCCAGGGCTATCACCTCGAGATCGCGATCCGCCCCACGGAACAAGGCGGAGATCCGGCGCCTCTGGTCGCGCTCTACCACGATTTTCTCGCGGCGCACGACCGGGTCTACGGCCACGCCACCGAGTCGCCGGCGCAGCTGGTCAATCTGCGGGCGGTGCACCGGATCGCGCCAGCGGTCTCAGCGGCCGGCCAACCGCCCTTGCCGCCACCCGCGGCATCGCACGAACCGGCGGCCAAGTCGCGGACGGTGCTGATCGATCCGGCATTGGGGCCGCAGATCGCCGCGGTCTACGACCGCTCCGCGCTGGCCGAGCGGCAGGGTTTTGCCGGGCCGGCGATCGTCGAGCAGCCCGACACCACGATCCTCGTGCCGAGTGGATGGCGCTGCCAGGTCACCGTGGGCGGCATCCTCTTGCTGGAACCGATCGCCCACCGCGGCGCGCTGAAGACGGCCCGTTCCCAGCTGACTAGGCCGGGAAAACCACTGCAATAACGGAAAATTAACGGCGTCGGCTGAATGATCGTCGACCGATCGGAAGGATTTCCGGCGTGCGTTATTGGCTAGTTGCGCTCCTTCTCGCAGTCGCTCTTCCGGCCCGCGGTCAAGAGCTGCCGGACGTTCACCTCAAGGTGGTCGGTGGGCTCGGTCAGACAATTCAGTTCAAGAATTACGAGGAGCCGTTCTGGAACAAGCAGCTCGCCGAGCGTTCGGGCGGCCGGATCACCGCGGAAGTGATCCCGTGGGACCAGTTCGGCATCAAGGGACCCGAGCTTTTGCAGTTCACCCGGCTCGGCGCGATCGTCATCAGCACCGTGTCGCTAAGCCAGATCGCCAGCGAGGATCCCGAGGCCGCGGCGGTCGATCTCGCCGGCCTCAACCCCGACATTCCGACCCTGCGCCGCAGCATCCAGGCCTATCTACCGACGTTGCGCGACGTTTACCGCTCGCGCTACGGGCTCGAGCTGCTCGCGGTCTGGAGCTACCCGGCGCAGATCATCTTTTGCAACAGACCGATCACCGGGCTGGCCGATCTGACGGGCGTCAAGGTCCGCGTCGCCAGCGCGATGCATTCCGACTTCGTCGAGGGGCTGGGCGGCGTCGGCGTCACGATCCCCTATGACGGGCTGATGGACGGGCTCAAGAAACGCGTCGCCGATTGCGCGATCACCAGCGCGATGTCGGGCTACAAGCTCGGGCTCTACAACGCGACCACCCATGTCGACGCGACGACGGTCAGTTTTGGCCCCTATGTCCTGTTCGCCAATCGCGCCGCCTGGGAGCGTTTGGCGCCGGCGGTGCGCGATTTCCTGACCACGCAGATCGATCAGCTCGGCGACCAGCTATGGCCGGTTGCCGAGCAGGAAACCGAGGACGGCTTCGCCTGCCTGACCGGCAAGGGAAGCTGCAAATCGGGGACGCCGGGGCATATGACGCTGGTGCCGACCACTGACGAGGATCGCAAGCTGGTGCGCCAATCCTTCACCAACGTGGTCTCGCCGCGCTGGTCGGAGCGTTGCGGCGCCGAATGCATCGCCAATTGGAATCAGACCATCGGCCGCCAGTTGGACATCACCGTGGCCGCGAACCGCTGAGCCGAGCCGATGCAGCGTCCCACGTGGCTCCTCGGATTTACCCGTAGCGTTCGCCTGCAGAACGCGATGATCGTGTTGTGCACGGTCCTCGTCAGCGCCTATGGCGCCAGCATGTACGGCTCGCTGCACCGCGCCTACCGCCAGACGCTCGACGACGCGACCGGAAACCTGCAGAGCATTGCCCGCTCGGCCGAAGTCGGCACCAACCGGTCGATCTTCGAAATCGACGCGATGCTGCTCGGGGTCGAGCGCATGCTCGAGACGATGCTGCCCGGCACTCCGCTCGACGATCACAGGGTCCGGCTGCTGCTGAACCAGGTCAATGACCAGACCTTGGTCGTCCGCGACATCCTGATCGTCGATAACACCGGGCGCCTGCTCAACAACGCCGGATCGTCCGCGATGATCGAGCGCGACGTCGCCGGCAAGCCGTGGTTCACCGCGCACCAGAAGGGCGGGCTGCCGTCGCTCTTTATCGGCCATCCCGAGCGCAGCCGCGCGACCGGCGGCTGGTCGATCATGGTGAGCCGACCGTTGCTGCAGCAAGACGCGGTGATCGGCGTCGTCGCTGCCGAGGTGCCGATCACGGTCTTCACCGATTTCTACAGTTCGGTGGTCGCGAACAGCTCGGTCCACGTCGCGCTGCTGCTCGATGATGGGACGCTGATGGCCAGCGAGCCGCATCGCGAGGAGCTGATCGGCCACCAGATTCCCGACATGGCGCCGCTGCTCGCCGCGGCCGCAAAGGCCCGGGCCGGGGTGATCGGCAATTCGCCGGAAGACGCCGGCGGGCGGCGCCTCGCCAGTTTCGAGCGCATCCCTGCGCGCCCGTTGACCCTGACCGCGTCGCGCGACCGCGACGACATCCTGCGCCAATGGCGGGCGGAATGTGCCGCCTCGCTGATTGCCTTCGTGGTGTTCGCGGTGACCGCCGGCTCGCTGACATGGCTGATGGTGGGCGCCCTCGAACGCCAGCAGAAAGCCGCCGCCGAGGTGCGAGCCGGCGAGGAGCGCCTCAAGCGGCAGAGCGACCTGTTGCAGAGCACGCTCGAAAACATGGGCGAGGGGCTCAGCGTGTTCGACCGCGGCGGGAGGCTGATGGCGTGGAATTCGCGTTTCATCGAAATGCTCGAACTGCCGCAAGACCTTTCGGGCGACACGACGCTGCACGACATCCTGGGGCTGCAATCGGCGCGCGGCGATTTCGGGCCGGTCGATCTTTCGGTCGAGGAGCGGTTTGACAACTTCTTCGGCGATGTGCCCTGTGTCCGCGAACGGATGACCCCAACCGGCCGCACCATTCAGATCCGCCGGCGCGGGATGCCGGGGGGCGCGGTCGTCTCGCTCTATTCCGACATCACCGAGCGTAAGGCCGCCGAGGTCAAGATGGCGCAGGCCTGGGCGCAGGCCGAGCTCGCGAACCGCGCCAAAGGCGATTTCCTCGCCAATATGAGCCACGAGCTGCGTACGCCGCTCAACGCGATCATCGGCTTCTCGGAAATCCTCAGCGGCCAGCATCTTGGCCCGCTCAACAACGAGCGCTACCTCGAATACTCGAGCGACATCCACTCGAGCGGGCTGCATCTCCTGTCGATCATCAATGACGTGCTCGACATGTCGAAGATCGAGGCCGGCAAGCTCGACATCCACGAGGAGGAGGTCGACATCCGGCAACTCCTAGCAAACAGCGTGCGCATGGTGCGTGAGCGCGCCCGCAAGCAGCAGGTCGACCTCATCGCCGAGTTGGATGATCCCCACCATACGATCTTCGCCGACGAGCGCGCGATGAAGCAGTGCCTGCTGAACCTGCTGTCAAACGCGGTCAAGTTCTCGAACGTCGGCGGCCAAGTCACGATCGAGGCGCGGATCGACGACGAAAACCGCACCGTGCTGACCGTCACCGATCACGGCATCGGCATGACCGAGGAGGAGCAGGAGCGGGCCTTGCAGCCGTTCGGCCAGGCGCACAGCTCGACGACTCGCACCTTTGGCGGCACCGGTCTCGGCCTACCGATCACCCAGGGGCTGGTCGAAGCGCATGGCGGCACCCTGGTCATCAACAGCCGCCCCGGCGAGGGTACCAGCGTGACGGTGACGCTACCGTCCGAGCGTACCCGGTCGACGCCGGTCGCCGAGCTCGCGCTCCGCGCCTAGGCTGCGCGCAAACCGCGTCACCGTGCTGCCGACCGCTGCGGGCATAGGCTGCGCAGTCCGACTGGCCCCCGACAGCCGGCGCAGCACGACGATCGCGATCAAGTTCGGCAAGGCCAGCACGGTAAAGGACGCGGTCCACCCCCAGCCGCTCTGCGCCCCGCCCGCGAGATCGAGAATCACGCCGAACGAGGTCGGCGCGACCAGCCCGGCGGTAAAGCCCAGCATCGAATGGACGCCGAGCGTCGCGCCGCGCTGGTCGGGGTGTGCAGCCGCGACCGTGCCGGCGGTCAGCGCTCCCGAATCGGCCATCACCGTCGCGTAGTAGCAGGCAAGCAGCGCGACCGACACGGTAAACGACACCTGCCACGACAAGCCGGTGGCGATGCCGAAGACGAACCCGATCGCCATGATGCCGGTGATCAGATTAGCCCGGCCGAAGCGCTTGGCGAATTCGTTGCACCCGATGCTCGAGGCGATGCCGCCCAGCGAGATGATCGAGGCCAGGGTTGGGGCGTCGAGCCTGGCGCTCGATCCCGTCGCCGAACCGGCGGCAAAGGTCAGGAACGCGACCATCCAGGCGCGCGAGCCGTAGAGCTCCCAGCAATGCGCGACATAGCCGCAGATATAGCCGAGCGCCGGCTTGTTGCGGAACACCAGCCGGAAGCTGGCAAAAAAACCGGGCCGGTTGGCTGCCGGACTCGGCGCCTTTGGTGCCATGAAGAGGAACACCAGCAGTGCCGCGATCAGCGGCCCGAGGGTCGCGAGCGCGAATGCGAGGCGCCATGACGCATGCGCCGAGACGAAGCCGGTGAGGAAATACGAACCGGACAGCCCGAACCCGGACAGCGAGGTGTAGAGCGCGGTCGCGCGCGATTGCAGCCCCTCGTCGATGCGGTCGGACATCGCCTTGAGGCCGGGCATGTAGACCCCGGCAAAGCCGATCCCGAACAGCGCCTGCGCGATCAGCGCGCCGAAGAACCCGTTGGCGAGCAGCGCGAACAGCGCCGAACCGCTCGCCGCCAACAGGCACGAGCCGAGATAGATGCGGCGCGCGTCGATCCGGTCGGTGAGGGTCGTCAGCACCGGCACCGAGCCGACATAGCCGAAGAACAGGATGCCGCCGACGAGCCCGGCCGCGGCATTGCTCAGGCCCCAATCCGCGCGCAACACCGGCAGCAGCGCCGGATAGGTCGCAAACCCCGCCATGCACAGGATCTCGGCGCCGCACATCAGCGCGACGAGGCGGGCGCTGCTGGTGATGCGGGTCATGCGGCGCGCCCCCTGTTGCTGCGTCGGGGAACGGAGCGTCGGCGGTTGGTGACCATCTTGGTGTTGAGCGAGGCGACGATCCCCGAGCCGGTGTGGGTGAACGTGAACGGCAGGACCGCATGCACCAGACAGGCGAACCCGCCGCTGATCATGCTCACCGCGAAGCCAGACGCGCGACACAAATGCTCGAAGTAGTTTTCCCCGACCGAGGCCGGGTGCTCGGTGAATGACAGTCGCTTCATGGCTTCGCTTCCCCCTGAACGGCGCCACCCCCAGCGCCGAGATGAAACAGCGCGTGCCAGCGGCCGAGCGCGCTCGCGGTGCCTGCGGCAGTCTCGAACGCGGCCGAATCATCGGCGGCGAGTTCCTTGCGGTAATAGGTGCGCACCGTGGCCGAGGTGTCGTTGTAGGTCTTGAGCGCCTCGCCGCGCCGATAGCCCAGCCGCTCGTAGCGGCGATGCGCGTCCAGGAGCTTGACGTCGGACCACAATTCGATCGCCCGCGCACCGCGCTCGCGCGCCTCGCGTTCGACCAGGTCACAGAGGAAACTACCCAGCCCGTTTCTGCGCACATCGCGGGCGACATAGAGCTTTTGCAGTTCGACGACCCCGGGTTCCCCGCTCGGCATCAACGCGATCGTGCCGATGATCCGGTCCTTGGCTTCAATCAGCCAAAACCGCCCGCCGCCCTGTGCATAAGCGCTCGCCGGAGCCAGCAATTCCGGCATGTCGACGGAAGCGACCAGGGTCTTGCCGGGGTATTCGGACCACACCGCGGTCACCAGCGCGATGATTGCATCGGCATCGTCGTCGCGGGCGTAGCGCAGGACAAAATCGCCAGAGGCGCCGATGATGGCGCCAGGCAATATCCCCCATATGCGCACGGATGAAGGTTCCCGTGGCGCCAAGCTACTCTCGGTTGTCATTTTCCTACCCTCGACTAATCCGCGGTTTCCCCCACCGCGAATGTCCTCCCGGGGAAAGATTAGATGCGGTTAACGATTTGTCAATAATTATCCGGGACGAAGAGTTCGAATTCTCTAGATAGCCGAGCGTATCCTGCCGAAAATGGCCTGATCCGGGGATGAGGGCAGTTAAGCCGAGTATCGATGTCTTGATCGTCGGGAAATCCTGTATTTTATGCTTTCCAACAAGATTTAGATATCAGGACGCCGGTGAGCCGCGAGGAATTGTATCGCCTACGTTGCAGCCGGGTTGATCGAGCGGCGTTTCAGACCGTCGGAAAGCGCGATCGATCGCACCGGTACGGGTTCCGTGCATGGCAGCCGCGACGGGTCCTGTCGGCGGGGCGAACCGGATATCGACGCCAGGCATGGCGGTAATCGCCGCCGCGCATCGGCTGGGCCGTGTACTCATAAATCGGAATGATTAAGGTCAGGCACGCCTGATGTCCGCTTGTCCACCAACCGCGGCGGAATAAGCGGGCGTCGCCGGAGGTCGCAGAAGGGTCATTATGAGACGAACGGCAGCGCGGCAGTTCAGCTCTCGAATCACCGCCAGCGATTGTCTCGCGCTGTTGTGCTTTGACCGAACGGCCGATTTCTACTTCTCCTCTGCCATCAGGCTTCCGAAGGCGGAAAGATTGCTGGCGTCTCCTCGTCCGGGGCCGCCGCCTGGGCCTTGTCGAGCATGGCGAGAATGGTCGGCCGGTCCGTCGGCAAAATGGCGGTCGCAATGACCGCGCCGGTGTCCCGGATCGCGGCGCTGACCAGGCGGGCGTTGGTTGGCTTCATGCCTGGGACAATACACCCCAGGTAGCTGCGTACCATTTCCGCCTCGGCGACGCGCATTTTGTTCAAGCCTTCCATGCGCACCGGCGTGCGCTGCGCCGGCGGGAGCTGGTCCATGAACGCGAACGCGGCCGGGATTTCGCGCCCCAGGATGCGGAGCAGGAAATTGCTCGCCGCCGCTAATTGATCCTCGTAATCGGTGAAGTTGCGCTGGAGCGCAGCCTCATCGGTAAGCGGGGTGGCCGGCGGCGCGATGCCAAAAGACAGGATCGATTTATACACCCCGTTCGCGGCGGCGAACCAGTCCAGGAGCCACGGCAGATCGCCGCCTTGAGCCGGCGGCAATATCTCCAATTGGCTCAAGTTGAACACTTGGCCCAACAAGTCTGAGGCCGGAGGCTTTAAGAAATCCGGCCGGCCGCCGTCTTTGGCGACGCCGTCGAGATATGCCTGGAGCTGGGTCGCAGCATCCTGTGCTTCAGCGGCCATGCTCGCTCCGTCGTCACGCGGAGTTTGCGCAAAGGCAGGCGACGCCAGCGCCAACGCTATTAGCAGTCCATTTACCGCCCGCACAGCCACCGCGCAGACGAGAAACGTTATCGACCCCCGCCGTTTCATCGACTTCCCCTGTGACGGGAACCAAGCCGGGCTAAACCTATCACATCAATCAATGAGGGCTATGTCATGCGTCACAGCAAAGACGGTGGTCGGATGTCCGCTATGGGTCCTGCATCGCACGGCGAAGGTTGAGAAGCTTGGGCGTGGCAAGTCGATACGGTGGCGGTTAGCCCCGTAACCGATTATTTTGATTCATCATTTATAATTTTGGCCATCGAGATTAGTGAATTTGGTGCAATTATTAGCGGTTTTCGCTGAATATCTTGGTATTCGCGCGATATCATCAAAAATGGATATACCTCTTCTTTGTTGTCTTTATCAACAAGAAATAATTGGCAAAATGAACTGCTGGAAACTCCTACATCATATTTCTCCTTATCGTCTTTACCAAACTTAATCATGCGTGGCGTGTTGTTGTCTCCCATTACAACATTGGCTATTTCCATACCTAATAGTTGATTGCGAACAAATGACTCTGTGTGTCCTATTGGATGTCGATCTGACGCCACGTAAATATCTCGATTAATTTGTACTTCTTCACCAATAGCTGGTGATCCGACATTATTACAGGAAATATATAGTCGAAGGCTTTCTCCTGACTTGGCAAATTGTCCGGCAAAGACGATCGTATTGCCATTCCAATAGAATGATGCACCGCTAATCCAAGGCTCAGTACGGACTGGCGTGTTTGGAGGAACGGGATTGGCTGGAGTAATTTTCTCAGCGGGGAAGATTGATCCCCCAGCTACATAAAGAAACGTCAAGATAAGCGCGACCGGCCACCAACGATCAGCCGTTTTGGCTATGCATTGACGCGGCCGCTCGCCGAGCCTCCCCTTCCACCAGCGAAATGACAGTCCAAAGACCCCGCTTGGCAGGCCAATCGCTAAACCTATGATGCCTTTCATTAGATGGTCGTTGAGAAAAGCATCGGCCGCCGCATGACAGAACGACACGCCAATAAGCGCGCCGGCCACACCGACCGCCACATCATCCCAAGGAAAGCCGCCCGGCGGAGCGCCACCCCCGCCGCCGTCGAAATGAACCATGCCGTTATTTCCCGACGATACGCTTCCGCCAGGATAGCAGATTGCGGCGGCCTGTTAGTCGGACAGGGAACGTTTTCAAAATCTCGCCTTCGTCCAGCTTGCATCAATCAGGTTGTGGCTGCGCGTTAATGGATCCACGCCCTGATTAAGCGGTTGTTTACAGGCGCTGTCGCAAAAATCCGCATGCGGCGGGAGAGCTGGGTAGCTCGGGTACCCGCCGCGGCGGAGGCGCTGTGGAACAGTTGACCTTGCTGTTTTCCCCCGAGGGGGCATGCCTATTGCCCGACGGCGAGGAATTTCTCGCCGCGTTGGGCGATCCGAACCCCGATTACGACGCGGTCGGCTTCGCCGTCCGCAATCTCGGCTTCATCAAGTTCCAGGTGCTCGACCGGCTGGTCACCGAGATCGAGCTGCATCCCCGCAATGTCGACCGAAGCGTCCTGTCGGCGGTCGAGCGGCACTTGCGAAAACCGGGAACGAAGTTGTTCCGGATCAAGTATCTCGAGAGCGAATGGCGGTCGGAGATCTCGGCGTCGGCCGAGCATACGATCGCCCGGTTGCATGAGCTCTGCGCGGCGGCCTTTGGCCCGCCGCCATCCGAGAATTTCAGCGCCGAGCTCAAGGATTACGAGACGCTGGCACGCCACGCGGCGATGCCGTTGCGCATGATGGCCCAGAAGTGGCGCACCTCGTTCGGCAGCTTTGATTCAAGCGTGCTGTCATTCGCGATCGATCGCCATCTGTTGTCGCGCATCATGATCGCCGAGATCATGCCGCGAAGCTTGGATCCGGTATTCCGGTTTATCGGCGACGGCCTCACGGCGCTGGGCAACAGCTATCCCTTTGAAGGCATCGGGCGACCGCTTGTGAATATCCCAGACAAGGATTATGGCGCGTGGGTCGCCGAGTTTTACAAATCGGTCGCCGTCACCGGGCAGCCTCGTTACGACGTCGTCACCGCGACAATCCAAAATCCCGGTAGCGCTGGCAAGGCGCGGCCGATTAGCTACGAACGATTGCTGCTGCCGTGGAGGACGCCATCGGACGAGGTGTTGGTGAGCCTAGTGTCGAACAGGGTCTCCGAGACGTCCGAGCGCGAGTTCGCCATGCTTCTCGGCACTGATCCGGCCGCGAGAAAGCTGGTGAAGTCGTCATAGCATTCGCGTGGGATGACGCTGACCACCGCGAACTCGACGTCGCCCCACGGCGAACCCGGGTAGATGATGCTGTAGCTGGCGTGCTTATAGCCATACCCTGCGGCGAGACCCCTCTCGACCAGGACGCGCGTCACGAGCGATATTCCCCAATCGACCGGCCAGCGTGCAATCGCATAGGCGCGGCCCAGGCTCGGGACAATCCGCATCAATTGCCGGCCGCGGAAGTCCGGCCGCACCCAGCCCGACCCGGCGTAAAGCACACCGCCGGTGATTAACTTGGCGTCGGTCGCGGTGACGTGGCAGGCGCGGCCCTGTTCGCGCCCAGCGTAGAACATGCTGCGCGCTTCTTGCTCGAGGGTCGTCTCCGGCCAGTGGTAAAAGCGGGCCCCCCAGGTCAACACGATTTCGCCGTTCTGGTCTTCGCCCGACACCCAGTAGGCATTCTCGGGGGTCAGCTCTGAATATTCGTGATTGAAGATGTCGGGTAGGCGGTACCAGTCGCCCGGTGCATGGTGCTGCTTGTTGACGTGGAGCAGCTCGCCGAAATCGTGGCGCAGGCGGAGCTGTACGCCGCGGTCTCGCACCGCGATGTCGCCCTCCAGCACAAAGCGCGCGAGCAGTGCCGCCGGCCCGTGCTTGATGGTCAGCGCGTCCGGCAGGCGCAGATTGTTTTCGGGGACGATATTCGGATAGACCAGCGACATCGCACTCTCCCGAGCGAGGGGGAATCCCTCGGGCAGCACCGCTGTGGTGGGCGCCAAAAGGGGTGGCGCGCCAGCGATTATGCTCAAGGAAGTGTTGCCGAGGGCAGTCGGGTCGTCAATCCGCAACCTCACGTGGATGACTTTCATTTGGTTTCGAGCGAAGTCGGCCGCGCGGCCCGGTTAAGCCGATGTTTACCGGCGAGGCCCAAAAAGGGTTTGCACGCTGCGGTGGAGGGATTTGTGCGACAGCGAGCGATGCTTGTCACTTCGGACGGCAGGCGCGTACTGTCGGAAGGCGACCAGTTCTTCGCCGGGCTGGCGCAACTCGCGCCCGACCCCGTCGCCTTCGCCATCAGAAGTCTCGGTTTCGTGAAATTCCAGCCGCTCGACGAACGGGTCACGCTGATCGAGTTGCATCCGCATGCGGTCAGCCGTCACGCCTTGCTCGCGGCGGAGCGCCGGATTGCGGGGTCCGGCGGTACGCTGTTTCGCATCGGTCTTCTCGATGTCGACCAACCCTCTCAGACCCTACTCGCCGCCGACGAGGTGATTGGACGGCTGCGCGAGCTGCGCGCGCCGCAAGCCGCGTCCGGTGCGGCCTCGCGGTTCCGCGTCGAGCCCCAGGATTATGCCAAGCTGCTGCGCGAAGGGGACAATCCGCTGCGCTTGTTGAGCCAGAGATGGTGCGAGTCGTTCGGCGAGTTCGGGTCGGACGTGATCCCCTTCGCGGCGAAAATCGGCGTGTCGCCGCGTTTGATGATCATCGGGTTGCCACCGCGCGCGGCGGACCCGGTCTTCCGCTTCATCGGCGACGGCCATGACTGGCTGATCCGGTGGTACGATTCAAGCCCGATCGGGGAGCGCATCGAAGACCTGCCCGACCGGGAATACGGGGCGTGGGCTTCGCGCTACTACAAGTCGGTCGCGCGCAGCGGCGAGCCGCGCTACGACCTGGTGACGGCGGCGCTCGGACGCGAGTCGGAGATGCCGTATCGGCTGCATTACGAGCGGCTGATGCTGCCGTGGAAGACCCCGTCCAACGAGGTTTTCGTGACGATGGTGTCGAAAGTCCTGCGGCGCGATGCTGAGGGCGAGGAGCCGACGGCGGCGTAAGCGCCGCGCTTGATCAGCTCCCCAACAGCCACGCCGCGGCCCACACCAGCGCGATCCCGACCGCCACCAAATAGACCGCGACCGCGGCGAGCCTGAGGCCGCGGCGATGGCGGAACCCCGGCGCCACCGCGATCAAATAAAACAGGATCGCGCTCAGCATCAGCAGCGGGATCAGGTTTTGCCGCCCCACCCCGCTCACCGCCCAGAAGTGCATCGCCGCCCCGATGATTTCGCCGCATTCTTCTGTATCATCGTCGCTTGTATCAAGCTCGGCTCCGGCCCGCTCCCCCACCCGGCCACCCAACGAGAGTATGCTGCTTGGGTGGCCGGGTGGGGGAGCGGGCTGGAGCCGCAGGTCGGGCGGATGCCCGACCGCACTTTGGAGAGTCACCATGGCCAGCAAGGACGACCTGAAACGCGCGGTGTGCGAGGCGATCGACCGCCACGGCAACGAGATCATCGCGATCGGCGAGGAGATCCTCCACCACCCCGAGACCGGGTTCAACGAGACCCGCACCGCCAGGCTCGTCGCCGAGCACATGGCCAGCCTCGGCCTGTCGCCGCAAACCGGGCTCGCGCTCACCGGCGTCAAGGGTCGCATCGCCGGCAGCGGCGGCGGCCCGCGCGTCGCCATCGTCTCCGAATTGGACAGCCTGCGCACCTCCGACCACCCGCTCGCCGACCCGCATACCGGCGCCGCGCACAGTTGCGGCCACAACGCGCAGATCGCCGGCATGCTCGGCGCCGCGATGGGCCTCAACGCCATCGGCGCCGCCCGTCATCTGGCCGGCGAGGTCATCTTCTTCTCGGTCCCGGCCGAGGAGTTCATCGATGTCGAGGAGCGCATGGGCCGCAAGGAAAAGGGCGAGGTCGAGTTCCTGCTCGGCAAGCCCGAGCTCCTCGCCAAGGGCCATTGGGACGATATCGACATGGCGATGATGATCCATGCCGGCTCATTGGACGCGATGACCAAGCGCAGCTTCATCGCCGATTCGTCGAACGGCGCGCTCGTCAAGCAGATCAGGTTCCTCGGCCGCGCCAGCCACGCCGGCGGCGCGCCGCAGCTCGGCATCAACGCGCTCTCCGCCGCGATGATCGCGCTCAACGCGATCCACTGCCAGCGCGAGAGCTTCCACGACGCGGACACGATCCGCATCCACCCGATCATCACCAAGGGCGGCGACGCGGTCAGCGTCATCCCCGCCGAGGTGACGATGGAGACTTTTGTGCGGGGTGGCTCCTTGGAGGCGATCCAGGACGCCAACATGAAGGTCGACCGCTGCCTGCGCGCCGGCGCCATGGCGATGGGCGCCGAGGTCGAGATCTCGACCATCCCCGGCTACCTGCCGCAGCGCAACGACCGCGGCTACGGCGAGCTCTTCGGCGCCAATGTCGAGAGCCTCTTCGGCCCCGACCAGTTCGACATCGGCGGCCACCGCACCGGCTCGACCGACATGGGCGACATCGCCCATCTGATGCCGGTGATCCACCCCTACGTCGCCTCGGCGCGCGGCAAGGCGCACGGCGCCGATTTCCAGCTTCACGAGCCCGAGCACGCCTACCTGACCCCGGCCAAGCTCCTGGCGATGACCGCGATCGACCTGCTCTACGACAACGCCGCTGAGGCCCGGCAGATCATCGGCGACTTCAAACCGGCGATGACCAAGGATTCCTACCTCGCCTTCGCCCGCGGCCTGTTCAAGAAAGAGCGGTACAGCGGCGCGGTCGGCCTCAGCGCGATCAAGATGGATTGAGGCTCGAATTGTGCCCCTCTCCCGCAAGCGGGAGAGGGTGGCTCCGGGCGCAGCCCGGAGACGGGTGAGGGCTGTAGCGACGGGAGGGTGAGGAGCATGGACTGTCGGCCGCGAAAATTGTCGCGCGCCCGCCGCCTCAGCGCCGGCTGATCACCGTGTAGGCGAGGTAGACGAAGAGCGTGACCCCCAACAGCAACAGCAGTCCGATCAGCAGGAGATCGGTGCGTTCGCCCGGCCCCGGCCGCACTTCGGCCGCCTCGATGTCGCGCGCCGTCATCCGAAAGCGGATCGTCGCCAGCACCATCATCACCCCGCCCAGCAGGAACAGCAGCAGCCCCGCGAGGTCGCCGACAAACCCGCCGTCCCCCGGCGCCGTGCGCGCCGCCGAGCTCGCGCCCTCGATGCGCAGGAACAGGTCGAATTTCGCGACCAGAAAGCCGAACGCCATGATCGCGATCGCGGTGCGCACCCAGGCGAGAAAGGTCCGCTCATTGGCGGCGTGGTCGCTGTAGCGCTCGATCATCGGAGGCTGCTTCGCTCGAGGTCGTCGTCGGCGCCGAGGATACGGCGCTTTCCCCGCGCTGACGACCGCCCCAATCCCGGCGACCCACCCCGCCCGATTTGCTTTATAATGGCGGCGCCCAGGCCAAGCCGATCATCGGCGACTTCAAACCGGCGATGACCAAGGACGGCTACCTCGCCTTCGCGCGGGGGTTGTTCAAAAAGGAGCGGTACAGCGGGGAGGGTGATCTAGATAGAAGGACACGAATTTAATTTTCCTCCGCATGGCCATCAGACTGCGGGATCGTGAGCTCGGAAAGGGTCCACTGACTGGAAGTAGACCCTAGGGTTAAGTCCGCCGCGATCTTTATGAGATTATCCAATATTGCGAAATCTGACGTAGATAAGCGAGCCTGCATCCGCCGTTGTTTTGCGTTGATGAGAGTTCTGAAGATGGGCACCTCCAAAAACCTGGCAGTTTTGGTCGGTTCGTGATTCGATTCACCGGGTTCGCGACGGGGGTGGCGGATGCGGGGTCAGGCTGGATTTTTCGACGTTGAGGAGCGGCTGAAGGAG
>Ga0181530_10000237_pt1 | contig 69797 bp, 65 predicted proteins | sample PEATcosm2014_Bin_42_FD_119769 | JGI IMG/M metagenome (GOLD analysis project Ga0181530, IMG submission 119769) | Peatland microbial communities from MTU Mesocosm Facility, Houghton, MI, USA - PEATcosm2014_Bin10_60_metaG | ecosystem: Environmental > Terrestrial > Soil > Wetlands > Peat | place...
AGTTCCACTCGTTCCACGACCCAGGGCGCTTCAATCCCCAGAATCTGTCGGTACAGTTCACGATCTTGCATTCCCCGATTGTTGCATCAGGAGATCGCGACCCACTACAAAGCCGGAATTCCCGACAAGAATGACACCTTGAGCTATACGCAGCTCCGCTCGGCCGTTTGCTACCCACAGTCCCAACCCCTCACCGACTAACATTGTCATAATACCAACTACCGCCGCTGCCGCGACCAACAAAAGCCTTCTGACAAATGTGTCCTTACCGCTCGTAATGGTCTTGCTAATTCGCTTGAGGCCTACAACACGGGCGTCGACGGATAGTTTGCCAACGTTGTTTATCAAAGTCTTTATTCGGAGCCAATCGCCCGGATTCAGCAACAGTGGATCCACAGTTATTTCGTTGGCGCCAGTCCTAATTGTCGGTTGTAGGCCTTCAGGACTTGCCTCGATCACTTCCGCCGTCAGAATTCTGGTTGGCTCGGCCCAGCTAAATCGCAAAGCCCGGTCGAAATCGTCGACCCGGATGGACTCATTTCCCGAATTGGTGACTGTGATTATCACGAGGCGAACGTCAGTTACTGGCGCGCCGTCAAACAGGATTTCTACTCTACTCGGGTTGACCGCTTCATGGACGCCTAGGACCCGTGCGTCCGAGAGCATATAGCTCAAGCCCTTTCTGCGCCGCGCTACGAAGAAAAAGACTACTGTGAGGCAGGTTGCCAACGCAGCGAGGATTGTTCTCACCATGGGGTCACGAAGTATCGTCACCAAATCCTTCACGCTCCGCCTCCAGGGCGGGTGTCCGACCCGCTCTGAGTCTAATAGAGTAGACGATTTGGATCAGCACAAATTTGATGGGTGCCCGACGATTCCCTGCTGTACGGAAGGGTGGGGATTTTGACTTGTACCTGGGCGTCTGGGTGGCATGCTCTTGGCCGGCGCCGCCGCGCTATTACTATAAGCTATAATATGCCACGCGAAACATTCCGAAAATGTTCCACGTGGAACATTTTAATCACGGCCCAATGGTTTCAAGCGCTTGGAGGTGGAGTTCTGGCGCTCAGTTGTCGAGGTGCTGCTTTTTCAGCCGGCGCAGCAGCGACGTGGGATGAATCCCCAGGATGCGCGCGGCCTGGGTCTTGTTCTGGCCGCTGGCGGTGAGCACTTCGTCGATGTAGTGCTGCTCCAATTCGTGCAGGGTGAGGAACTGGTGGCCGGTGGGTGAGAGTTCGTCCTGCGAAAGCGGGCTGGCGGCCACCTCGGCGATGTAGTCGCGGATCTCTTCCGGCAGGCAAGCGGCGTCGATGTCGCCTTCCGGGGCCAGGATCATGGTGCGCTCGATCACGTTCTTCAGCTCGCGCACGTTTCCCGGCCAGGGATACATGCCGAGCAGTTCCGCCGCTGCGGGGGTGAATCCAGTGAAGTTTTTCTTTAGCTCGCGGTTGAAGCGCTGCATGATGTCGAGCGCCAGCGGCACGATGTCCTCCTTGCGCTCCCGCAACGGCAGCAGCATCAGCGGGACTACGTTCAGCCGGTAGTAGAGGTCCTCGCGGAACTTGCCTCCGGCCACGGCAGCCTTGAGGTCCTGGTTGGTGGCGGCGATGATGCGCACGTCCACGCTGATGGGGCGCGTTCCTCCCAGCCGCGTGAAGGAGCCCTCCTCCAGGACGCGCAGCAGTTTGGCCTGGGTGCTGGCGGACATGTCGCCAATTTCATCCAGGAACAGGGTTCCGTGGTTGGCGCGCTCCAGCAGGCCGTCCTTGCGGTGGCGCGCATCGGTGAACGCGCCCGCCTCGTAGCCGAACAGTTCGCTTTCGAGCAGCGTGTCGGGGATGGCGGCACAGTTCAGTTGCAGCAGCGGACCCTGGGCGCGCGGGCTGTGGTAGTGGATGGCCTTGGCCACGACTTCCTTGCCAGTGCCGCTTTCGCCCTGGATGAGGATGGTGGTCTTGTCGGCCTCGGCGGCCTTGCGCGCGACTTCCAGCAGTTGCTTCACCTGCTCGTTGCGCGTGACCACCAGTCCGAAGTCGTAGCGGCCCTTGGCCATCTGCACGCTTTCGGTCAAACGCACGCGCAAGGAGAGCGTTTCCGTGGCGCGCCGGATGGTGTTGGCCAGGTCGGCCAGATGGAAGGGCTTGATCAGGTAGTCGTACGCGCCCAGCTTCATGGCTTCCACGGCGCGCTCCACCTGGTGATAGGCGCTCATCATCAGCACGATGGCCGCGGGATTTTGTTTCTTGATCTGGCGCAAGACTTCGATGCCGTCGATTCCCCCCAGCACCACGTCGAGCAGCGCCAGGTCAGGTTTTTCCTGCGCGTACATTTCCAGCGCTTCTTCGCCCGAGCTGGCCAGGAAGACTTCGTAGCCTTCCTCGCGCAGGGCGCGGCTGATGGTGCGCAGCGTCAGGGCCTCGTCATCGACGACCAGCAGCGAATACGACATGTTGCTCCTCAGTTCACCAGTTCTTCTTCTTCCGGCTGCGGCGCTGGGCGCCCCAAATGCCGCATCGGCAGGTTGAAGCGCACGGTCGTGCCGCGGTTGGGGACGCTCTCCACTTCCATCTCGCCGTTGTGGCTGCGCACATAGGCCTGGCTGATGCTCAGGCCGAGTCCGGTTCCCTGGCCGCGCTTGGTGGTGAAGAAGGGCTCGAAGACGCGCGGCAGGATGTCAGCGGGAATGCCGCAGCCAGTATCGGTGACGCGGACCTCGACGCGGTCGTCGAACTTCACCTTGTCGGCGCTCACGGTGATGGCGCCGCCCTGCGGCATGGCCTGGCCGGCATTGAGCAGCAGGTTCATCAGCACCTGCGAGATCTGGTTGGCGTCAGCGGTGATGGCCGGCAGCTCCGGCGGAATCTCCTTCTTCAGTTCGATGGCGCGGAACATGGGCTGATGGCGCAGGAAAGAGAAGGTGTCGTCCACCAGGCGCTCCAGGCTGATGCGGCTCAAGCGCAACGGACCCGGACGCGCGTAGTTCAACAGGCCACGCACCGTGGAGGAAATGCGCTTGGCGCCTTCCAGGCAGGCCTGCACCTCGGCGCGCTGTTCCGGATCGACGGTGGTCTTCAGTTCCAACTCGAGATGGGAAAAGATGCCGAGCAGAGGGTTGTTGATCTCGTGGGCGGCGCCCAGCGCCAGTTGCGCCATGGCGGCATACTTCTCGTAGTCGGCGAGCTTGGCTTGGAACTGCGTCTTCTCCCGGGTCAGCTCGCGTTCTTCTTCCACGCGGTGGGCCAGGACCTGCTGCGCCATGTCCCGCTCGTGCTCGCTTTGGCGCGCCACCAAGGATGACTGGCCGGCCTCGGCGCGCAGCCTGCGGGCCTGGCGCAGGAGTGCCACGGTAGCGGCCACTGCCGCCGCCAAGGCTACCGCCAGAACCACGATTAGCCCATGCGAGCCCGCCACGACACACCTCGAACGCGGTGGAAACTCACGCCACGCGCGGTTTTACAAGTAATAACGATGGAACCATACCGGTTTTTGCGCCGTGACGGGGGTCACGGTGCACGGTGAGCTGCGACACCAGCGCTGGAGCGGAGGCCTATATGACTGAAATCACAGATACTTATCTGAAGTACATGGTCCAGAAGCGCAGTTCCGAATTAGGTGCCGTGCGTTGACTTCAACATAACGGTTTCGGTAGCCTCCTTCTTAGCATCTAAGATGGCGTTGGCTTTGCTTCCCCCGCGAAGCCTTCGTAGCGCACGGACGAAAGGGGGGACGAGAATACACCCGATGTAAAGGGACACTAAGGAGGAAGGGAATGCGCAAGATTTTGTTCATTGCGGTGTTGGTTTTGGTTTGCGGCTGCTTCGCCGTCGCTCAAGACTACCCCAAGGGCGAACTGGGGGCCGGCTGGAATTACCTGCACATTGATGAGGGCTCGGGAGGCACGCAGAACGGTGTTCCGGGCGGCTTCTTCATTGACGGCACCTACTACTTCGTGAAAGTCCTCGGCCTGACGGGCGACTTCGAATACAACAAGAAGACGTTCAGCGAAGACGCAAATTTCACGTCTGGCGACCAGGCTCGCGCCTTTAGCTTCCACGCAGGACCACGCGTGAAGGCGCGCATGGGCCGGTTCGAGCCCTTCGCGCACGCACTCTTTGGTGTCACGAACTTTCAGTTTACGACCGTAGGCGGCCCCAGCGTTTCCAGGAACGCTTTCTCGATGAAGATTGGCGGCGGCCTGGATATGGCCTTAGCCCACCACCTCGCGCTTCGCCTGGGAGAATTCAACTACTACCCGACCAGGTTCAGCGCGGCTCAGAGCTTCAACGGCTCGGATACCCAGAGCAATTACACGTTGAGCGTGGGCGTTGTTATAAGGTAACCGAGCTGTTCACAATCCGGGCACCGGCAAGGAGTGGCTTTGCGCTCCCCCCGCAAAGCCTCCTTTTGCATGGGGAGTGATTCTTTCCCGTCGGGTAGCAGCTTGTCTGCCGATGCATGATCGCACCGCTCCCCATCGAGTTCCTCACTCGCCCATGACCTTCACGAGAACGCGCTTGGGCCGCTGGCCATCCGTGTGGCGGAAGGGGACTACTCCATGACCAAGTTTGCCGGAGCGCCCAACAATTCTGTTGCCAACTTTGATGCCAACGGCGATGGCCGCCAGAACAACTTCACCTTCTCGGCGGGCGTGGTAATTCGGTAAATGGAAGCTCGGACGGCTGGCCCGCCCGGGCGCCAATGGAGAGCGGATGGATGCTCCCTCGCAAAGTTCTTGGTGTTCGTCCCGATCCAGGACGCGCCGCCCATGCGACTGAAATCGCAGTACTTATCTGGAGTACATCGTCCAGAAGTGCAGTTCACAATTGGGTACCGTCACTGGATTCAACATCACGGTTTCGGTAGCATGTTTTTTGGCATCTAAAAATCGAATTGGCTTTGACTTCCCCCGCGAAGCCTTTTGTAGAGCACGGACGAAAGGGGGACGAGACACAAACTCGATGTAGCCGTTGGCAGGAAGAGTCACGGGTGACCGTGACCTACCTCACTGACGGGCAACCGCGTCGCCTGTTGTAGTGTGGTGACGCTTCAACCCTCTATTTGCAGGTCTAAACTTTTCTTGCTCGAAGGAGGATTAGAAATGCGCAGGTTTTCGTTGGTTGCACTCTTTGTTCTGTTGTGTGGAATGTATGCCGTTGCCCAGGACTACTCCAAGGGCGAGTTCTACGCGGGCTACCAGTATCTGCACGTTGATGTCGGTAGTTCGGGCATTGACAGCAGCTGGCCCGCTGGTTTCAACTTTGATGGGACCTACTACTTCACCAAAAACATTGGGCTGACTGCCGACTTTGGCTACAACACCCACAACTTTTCGGGCGGCGCTAGCGCGCACACCTACGAATTCCTCTTCGGACCGCGGTTCAAGGCCCGCTACGGCAGACTCGAGCCTTTCGCCAATGCGGGGTTCGGCCTTGCTCACACCAGCGCCCAGCCGGGCGGCGGGGGCACCAGTGTGAGCGACAGTGCTTTTGCGCTGGCGCTCGGCGGCGGCCTAGACGTGGCTGTGGCTAAGCACTTCGCCATCCGCTTGGCAGAATTCAACTACGTCATGACCAGGTTCGGCACCACTTCTCCCGTGAACCCAACCGACCAGAGTCACCAGAACGATTTCGCGTTCGGTGTGGGTGTCGTCATAAGGTAGCCGAGCTTTTCGCCAACCCGAGTGCTGACAAGGAGTGGCTTTGCGCCTCCCGCGCGAAGCCCTTTTGTCCTGAAGCCGGTTTTTGTGCGCGCTGGCGGCGACTGTCCGCAGGTTGTCTCCAGCGCGTGAGCTTTTTCTGCCGCCGGCGTTCACTCGCCTATGACCTTCACAATGACGCGCTTGGGCCGCTGGCCGTCGAACTCGGCGTAGAAGACGCGCTGCCAGGTGCCGAGATCCAGCTTGCCGGCGGTGATGGGCAGCAGCACCTGATGGTGCACCAGGATGGCCTTCAGGTGCGAGTCGCCGTTGTCCTCACCGGTCTGATGGTGGCGGTAGTCCTCGCGGAACGGCGCCAGCTCCTCCAGCCATTCGTCGATGTCATCGATCAGGCCGGGTTCGTCGTCGTTCACATACACGCCAGCGGTGATGTGCATGGCCGAGACCAGCACCATCCCCTCGCGCACGCCGCTGCGCTTGACCGCCGCTTCCACCTGCGGCGTGATGTGGACGTACTCGCGGTGCTTTTTAGTATTGAACGTCAAGTATTCGGTGTGCGATTCCATGCCGGCTCCTTCTGCGCTACCATCAAGCCGATGCGTGTGCTCGGCATCGACTGCGGCACGGAGTATACCGGCTACGGCGTGGTGGAGCAGACGGCGTCCGGAGAGCTGCGCTCTGTTGCCGCTGGCGCCATCCGGCTGTCGCCGCGCGACCCGATGGCGCGCCGCCTGGAGCGCATCTTCACCGAGCTTTCCGCGTTGATCGTCGCCCACCAGCCGGAGCTGGTTGCCATCGAGGACGTGTTCTACGCCGTGAACGTGAAGTCCGCGTTGAAGCTGGGACAGGTGCGCGGGGTAGCGATGCTGGCCGCCGCCGCCGCCGGACTGGAGGTTTGCGAGTACGCGCCGCTGGCCATCAAGTCGGCGGTGGTGGGCTACGGCCGGGCGGAGAAGTCGCAGGTGCAGCAGATGGTGGCCGCGCTGCTGCGGCTGCCCGAGGTCCCCAAGTCGCCGGATGCCGCCGATGCCCTGGCCATCGCCATCTGCCACCTGCACACGGCTTCCACGCTGGCGCGGCAGGCAGTTTCTGATTTGTGATTGGTGATTTGCGATTTAGGTCGGGAGCTTCGATCTGAGTCCTCGCAAATCACAAATCAGAAATCACAAATCCATCCATGCGCAGCGAACGCACCACCGTGGGTCTCCAATCAGGCCTGGTACTGGTTCTCCTCGCCGCCTCGACACTGCTGCACGCGCAAGCGCCACAGCACGAGCCCGATCAGGCGCGGCGTCCAGCCGTTCCCACCGTAACCTTCACCTTCGACTGGCCCAGTGTCGAGCCGCATCGTTACGTCATCGCGGTGGATTCCAGCGGTAACGCCGCCTACCAATCCTGGACGGCGGATTCGACGGCCGAGCCCTCCAGCGCCGACGATCCCTACCTGCTGAAGTTCACGGTATCGCCCGCGGTGCGCGGCCGCATCTTCGCCCTCACGCGCCAGCTCAAGTATTTCAACGGCGATTTCGAGTATCGCAAGCATCGCGTTGCGGCCACCGGCGACAAGACGCTGGCTTACGCCGATCCCGACAAGCAGTACGAAACGCGCTACAACTGGTCGGAGAACCCGGACATCGACGAATTGACCGCGCTGTTCCAGGGCGTGTCCACGACCCTGGAATCGGGACGCCGCCTGGAGCGCCTGCGCCGCTTCGAGCCCCTGGGGCTGGATGAAGAGCTGAAGAACCTGGAGCACCTCGCCGTCGAGCGCAGAGCCGCGGAACTGCAGGCAATCGCGCCCATCCTGGTGCAGCTCGCCCAGGATCCCGCCGTGTTGAACATCGCTCGCCAGCGCGCCCGGCACATTCTGCAGATTGCCGGTGTGCCGCTGACCGCCGGCGCCCAAGCGTCTCCGCAGTAGTAGTGCCGGCCTCTGCTAGTGCACGATCACTCCCGCGTACCCAACCACCGCATCGCGGTCGCCGGAAACGTCGGCTGAGGTCGCGTACTTGATCAGTTCGGCCGACTCCGCGCCCAGCCGTCGGGCCGCGGTCAGCATGGCGACGGCGGGCCCGTACCCGCACATGCTGATCTCCTCATTCACCACCACGTCGAACAGTCCCCGGGGATCGAGCTTCAGAATTTGCTCGATGGCCTTGCTGTCCTTGACGCGCGTGACCGCGTCCGATTCGTAGTGGTTCATGTCGCTGGAAGCGATGATGAGGATCTTTTCGCGGCGCGCCGCGAGCACCTGCGCGATGGCTTCTCCCAGCGCCGCCAGCGGCTCGTAGGAGCCCACGCCCATCGCGATGGGAACAAAAGTGAAATTCCGCCGCAGGGCCTGGAGAAACGGCAACTGCACTTCCAGCGCGTGCTCGGCGCGGTGTGCGCCGGCGTCTTCCGCGAGGGGATGGAAGGCACCGCGCAACTCCATCGCCAGTTCATGATCGATCGCCGCTTCGCCCAGCGGCGTGTCCCACGCGCCTTCGCTCATGATGGCCAGCGGCTTGCCCATGCCGGTGTGGTTGGGGCAAAGAATGATGAAGCGCTGCGGCAGGGCCAGCCGCGCGTACACCGCCCCCGCCACGTGCCCCGAGTACATGTAACCGGCGTGAGGAACCACGCAGCCGGCGGCCTCGATCTTTTCTCCCGCGGCGGCGAGGTAGGATTGCACGTCCCGCATCAGGACTTCCGGCCGCGCCGGATAAAATCGCCCGGCCACCGCCGCGTGACGCACGGTACTCATGGCGCCTCCACAATGAGTCAATGACTCAATGACTCAATTGCTTGAACACCGCCGCCGCCTTGGCCAAGGGCAGCGTCTCTGCGCGCGCATCGGACTTGACGCCGGCCTTGGCGAGCGCGGCCTTGATCTCCGCGCCGGGATAGTGCGGCTTAAGATTGTTCGCCAGCGTCTTGCGCTTCTGCCCGAAGCAGAGCTTGAGGAACTCGATAAACTCCTTGCCGCGCACGCCCAGGGCCTGTTCCTGCGGCTCCATGGTAAGCCTCAACACCGTGGAATGCACCTTGGGAGGCGGCGAGAAGGCGTCTGGTGGCAGCGTGAACAGCTTCTCGATGCGCGCGTAGAGCTGCACCGTGGCCGAGAGCAGGCCGTACTCGTGCCCGCCGGGCTTGGCGGCGATGCGGTCGGCAACCTCGCGCTGCACCAGGATCACCATGGTCGAGAACAGATCAGGGAACGCGAGCAGGTGCTGCAGGATGGGCGAGGTGATGTAGTAAGGAAGATTGCCGACTACGCGCGCTGGGCCGGTGAAGGGACGATTGGCGTCGCCCGCCACCCGCGGCCGCCGCAGCAGGCTCTCGAAGTCGATATCCAGCACGTCGCCTTCGAGAATCTCGATGCCCGACTGGTGAGCGTACTTCATGCGCAGCTGCGCGCCCAGCACGCGGTCGAGCTCGATGGCGATCACATGCTTGGCCCGTCCCACCAGCAGGCTGGTGAGCACGCCGCGTCCGGGGCCGATCTCGACCACCGTGCTCTCCGATACCTCACCCAAAGCCTCGACGATGCGCCCGGCGGCGCCGCGGTCGGTGAGGAAATTCTGTCCCAACTTGGGCCGCCGGTTTCCTCCGGCTGCCATTCTTGCCATCGGACGCTCCTTATGCATTGACCATTTTTCCAATTGCCGGTTAGACTGGAGTTCCAGCCGGCAGTTACTTAACTTCCACTCGGTGGAATTCCGGAGGTTGTCTGATGCGCATTGCCTTTGTGGCCTCGGAGTGTGTTCCGTTCTCGAAAACCGGCGGTCTCGCCGACGTGGTAGGCGCTCTGCCTCCTGCTCTGGCTGCCATCGGCCACGAGGTGGACGTTTACCTCCCCAAGTACCGCCAAACCCGGCTCAACAATCCGCGCACCCTGCTGCGCAGCGTCACCGTGCCCTTTGACGACGAGTACCGCTTCTGCTCGGTGCTCGACGGCGGCACCCACGCCGGCGTCAAATTCTACTTCATCGACTATCCTCCGTTCTTCGACCGCGAGCAGCTCTACGGCACGCCCGCCGGCGATTATTCCGATAACGCCGAGCGCTTTGCCCTTTTCTCGCGGGCGGTGCTGGAGGCCTCCAAGATCTTCGGCGCCCCCGAAGTCTTCCACTGCCATGACTGGCAGTCGGCGCTGGTGCCCATTCTGCTGAAAACGCTCTATGCCGAAGACCCGGCGTTCCGCGGCGTGTCCTCGGTCTTCACCATCCATAACATGGGATACCAGGGACAGTTTCCCCCGGAAACTCTGCCGCTGCTGATGCTGCCGTGGGACCTGTTCACCATCGGCAAGATGGAATTCTACGGCAAGGTGAACTTCCTGAAGGGCGCGCTGGTGCTTTCCGATTTCATTACCACGGTCAGCCGCAAGTACAGCCAGGAGATCCAGACCGCGGAATACGGCTTCGGCCTGGAAGGCGTGCTGCGCAGCCGCGCCGCCACCGTCACCGGCATCCTCAATGGCGTGGACTACCAGGTGTGGAGTCCGCAGACCGACACCTTCATCAAGCAGCAATTTTCGCCCGACGACCTCAGCGGCAAGCTGGCTTGCAAGCAGGACCTGCTGGCGGATTTCGGCGTCACCACGCCGAACTTGCGGCTGCCCGTCATCGGCATCGTGTCGCGCTTCGCGGCGCAGAAAGGCTTTGACCTGATCGCGCAGGTCATCGACCGGCTGGCGCGGGAGGACATGGTGATCGTCGCCCTCGGCACCGGCGACAAGGAATACGAAGATTTGTTCCGCCGGCTCAACCAGCAGTTCCCGCAGAAGATCCTGGTCAGGATCGGCTTCGACAACGCGCTAGCGCACAAGATCGAGGCCGGCTCCGACATGTTCCTCATGCCCTCGCGTTACGAGCCCTGCGGGCTGAACCAGATCTACAGCCTGAAGTACGGCACCGTACCCGTGGTTCGCTCTACCGGCGGCCTCGACGACACCATCGAGCCCTGGGACGCGCGCACCAACCGCGGAACCGGCTTCAAGTTCAGCGATTACACCGGCGACGCGCTGCTCGGGACCATCCGCCAGGCGCTCACCGCCTTCAAGGACCAGACCGGCTGGCAAGCCCTGATGCGCAATGGCATGGGAAAAGATTTTTCCTGGACCAACTCCGCCCGCGAGTATGTGCGCATCTACGAGAAGTCGCGGCAGTTGCGCACCGTCCACAACGGCGAGGTGGTAACCGTCTAAGAAACAAGCCACGGATTTGCACGGATTTGATCCGTATTTATCCGTGTGAATCCGTGGCGTTTTTTCCTTCAATCGCGCTGGCCGCGTATCCCACCAGGAAGGTGACCGCGGTGCCGATCACCACGTACCACGTCCAGGGCACGCGCGTCGCCGTCCACACGTAGATCTCGACCGCGAGTCCACAGGCCATCCCTACAATCGCCCCGCGCTGGTTGGCGCGCCGCGTCAGCATGCCCAGCAGGAACACACCCAGCAAGGCTCCGTATGCCACCGACGCGATCGACAGCCCGACCTCCACCACCCGCCCGCCGCGCCGCGACACCAGCGCCAGCCCGAACAGCACCAGCGCCCATACGATCGTCGCCAGCCGCGAAACCGCTACCCGCCGCTTTTCGCTCATGTCCGGCTTCCGCCGCAGATAGAAATCGACAATCGAGGTCGAAGAAAGCGAATTCAGCGCGGCGCTCAGGTTCGACATCGCCGCCGCCAGGATGGCCGCGATCAGCAGTCCCGAGATCCCATGCGGCATGTGCTGCACAATGAAGGTGGGGAAGATGCGGTCGGACGATCCCGCCGGGTGCACACCGCGGTAGAACGCGAACAGCATCACGCCGACGACGAGGAAGAGCGTGAACTGGAAGAGGACGGCCACGCCGCTCGAGAGCAGCGCGGCCTTCGATTGCCGCTCGCTGCGCGCCGAGAGCAGCCGCTGCACCATCAACTGATCGGTGCCGTGGCTGGCGGTGGTGAGAAACGTTCCGCCGATGATCCCCGCCCAGAAGGTGTAGGTCTTGTGCAGCACGGGCGAGAAATCGAACACGCGGAACTTCCCCGCGGCATCGGCCATCGCATGCACCCCGGCCCACCCGCCTGGGACCGCGTGCAGGATGGTGAAGAATCCCACCAGAGTCCCGCCCACGTAGATCACGGTCTGCACCACGTCCGTCCAGATGACCGCCGCCAGGCCGCCTTCGAAGGTGTAGATCATGGTCAGCAGGGTGATGATGGCGATGGAGGCAACTTCGCCGGTGCCGATGGCGATGGCCACCACGATGGACACCGCAAAGACGCGTACGCCTTCGGCCGCCGCGCGCGTCACCAGGAACAAGCCGGCGGTCAGCGAGTGCAGCGTCCTGCCGAAGCGCCGCTCGATCAACTGGTAGGCGGTGTACATCTCGCCGCGGAAATACTGCGGGATGAAGAGCGCGCTGATGATCACCCGCGCCAGCAGATAGCCGAAGACCACTTGCAGGAAGCCCAGATCGGTGTCGAAGGCGAGTCCGGGGATGCTGATGATGGTGAGGGTGCTGGTTTCCGCGGCGACGATGGAGAGGGCGATCGCCCACCAGGGGATGTTGCGGTCCGCCAGGAAGTAGTCGCGCAGGCTGCGTTGCGATTTGCGGAAGCGCAGTCCGAAGGCCGTGATCGCCGCCAGATAGAGCGCGATGATCGCCAGGTCGATCGGGTCCAGCCGGTTGATTCGGGCCTCCTCTTTAAAAACCGTTCTACCTTGGATGAAGCTTGTGAAGGGGCACGCCTTCAGGCGTGCCGCACAGCCCCCTTAAGAATTGTCATCCTGAGGGAGCGCGTCCGAGCGGAGCGAGGCAGCGCGACCGAAGGACCTGCTTTCTCGCTGGCAAGCTGGAACTGCAGATCCCTCGCGGCGCGCTCGCCTCGCAAAGCTCGGTTCGCGCTGGCTCGGGATGACAATTCATGAATACCGCTATTACGGCACGGCTGAAGCCGTGCCCCTTCACTTGCGTCCAGGCGTGAAACTTGAAACGGATTCTCTCACACCTGTGGTAGAAACTACGGCAATGGCTTTCTTCCTCGGCATTGACGGCGGCGGTTCCAAGACCGAGTGCATGGTTGGGAACGAGACCGCGGTGCTCGGCTGGGCGGGATCGGGTTCCTCGAAGATCGCCCGCGTGGGAGTGGAAGCTGCTGGCGCCGCGCTGCGCGAGGGCATCCAGCGTTCATGCGCGGCCGCCGGTTTGGCCGCATCCCAGATCAGCCGTACCTGCATCGGGGTGGCCGGCGTTTCGCAGGCAAGTTCCGTGGCGGCCATTCGCGGTTTGCTGGGCGAGATCGTCGCCGGCGAGATCGTGGTGGTGGGTGACACCGAGGTGGCGCATCACGCCGCCTTCGATGGCGGCGAGGGAGTGGTCGTCATCTCCGGCACCGGCTCCATTGCCTGGGGACGCAACCGCCAAGGCGAGACGGTGCGAGCCGGCGGCCTGGCGCCCGCCACCGGCGATCCCGGCTCCGGCGAATGGATCGGACGAACGGCTGTGGAACTGGTGCTGCTGGCCAGCGAGAACGGCCACAGCCCCGCCATGCTGCACGCCGTGCTCAAGGCCTGGAAGCTTGAGGATATTCAGGAGCTCGCTCGAGTGCTGCACGGATCGCCGGCTCCCGACTTTGCCGCTTTATTTCCCATCGTCGCTGTCTCCAGCGATCCTATCGCCCAGCGTGTTCTCGCCCGCGCCGGCCGCGAACTGTCGCTGCTCGCCTCCGACGTGCTGGGCAGCCTCTGGACCGCTCCCACGCCGGTCGAGGTGGCCATGTACGGTGGTGTTCTGGAAAACTCGTCCGAGGTGCGAGATGCTTTTGTTGCGGACCTGTCCGACCGCCGTCCGGAAGCTCGCGTGGCGCCCGGCAAAAGAAGGCCCGCGGAAGGAGCGCTGCTGATGGCGCGCCAAGCCGCTCGCGCCAAGGCTCCGCCGGAAACGGCGTCCGCGTAGTCTCTCCGAAACTGAATCCGCATGGCTGATGTTCTCCAGCCCATCGAGCAGTTGATCCATGACCCTTCGCCGGAGGGGTTGTGCGCGGCGGCCGGCGATCCCCGGCTGACGGAAGATCTGGCGCTGGCGCTGCTCGAACGCCGCGACCTGCCGGCCAGCGGGCTGGAGCAGCTTGCCAGGCATCCCGCGCTGAAGAAAAGCCGCAAGGTGCTGTTGGCGCTGGTGACCCATCCGCACACGCCGCGCTTCGTCTCGCTGCCGTTGCTCAAACACCTGCACACCTTCGAGCTGATGCAGGTGGCGCTCACGCCGGCGGTCGCAGCCGACGTAAAAGCGGCCGCCGATGAAGCCCTCTTCAACCGGCGGGAAACCATTTCGCTGGGCGAGCGGCTCACTCTGGCGAAGCGGGGCTCCGGACGGCTGGCCGGCGCGCTTCTGCTCGATCCCGAGCCGCGCATCGTCGAAGCCGCGCTCCAGAATCCGCGGCTTACCGAGGCGCTGGTGGTGAAGGCGCTGATGAAGAACCGGGCGCCCGAGGCGCTGGCGGAAGCGATTTGCCGGCATCCCAAGTGGTCGTTGCGCTGCGAGGTGCAACGCGCGCTTCTGCGCCACCCCGGCACGCCGCTGGGGCGCGTGCTGGTGTTCGCGCGCAGCCTGCCCACCGAGGCCTTGCGTGAAATCATGCGGCAGTCGCGGCTGAGCGAAAACGTGAGGGCGTATCTGACGAAGGAGTTGGAGTCGCGGGCGTTCCAAAGGTTCACTCGTGAGTAACTGTCCTGATGGTGCGGCGCGCGCGGCAGTTTCATTACCTCGGTTACTTTGCGGCCTCCAGAGCCGGCGTTAAGCTAAGCTGGCTTTAATCAATCGGGGCGAGGCATCTTGAAGGAAACAGCGGACCACATGCGCGGCATCACCGACGAGCTGCGGCTGTTGCAGCGTTCGCTGCAGGAATCTCTGCTCGACGGTTCCTGCATGAGTTCCGACCAGTCGGTGATGGTGGAAGCGGTGGACGAGTTCAAGTCCGTCATCGACCAGATGCGGCAGTTCCTCTGGTTCTATCTCAACGCGCTGTCGAACGGCGAGCAGTTGATCGAACTGTTGCGCCAGGCGGCGCAGACCGGCGCCGATCCCACAAAGACCATCGAGCAGATCGAGTCGCTGCCCGACTACGGGCTCATCCACTACTACCTGCCCCCCAATCGCAAGCCCAACTGAGTTTTCCTGCTCGGAACTTTAGTAGCAGGGGACCTGGACCGACGTGCCGTTAGGCGCCGATGTCCTCGTCTGCCTTGGTGGTCGGTAGCGGTGACATGGGGATTTTCACGCTGGTTATCGCTTTAGTGAAACACGGGGAGTGGGTGTCTCCCGACGAAGCAGTCGCTCGTATGCGAATGCGGTTCCGCTAATCAGCAGGCTCACTGCGCCAGCTGCTGCACAAATCACCATAGGCAAGCCGAACGTAATCCCGAGAACCGCCACGCCCATGTTCTTTTCGCCCGGGCTGCGAGACTGCTCCCAGGACGATGTTACGGCCAGGGCGGCAAATAGCACGAGGGAGAGGCCGATCAGAACTAGTCCGACCCTCAGCGTTGCCTGCGGGAAACGCGTGCTCATGCCGGGAGGGTAGCCGGAATCGGGACAACTGTCGATAGCAGCTAAGTAATCTGAGCCCAGAGGGCGACATTTGCGTTAGCCCAGCGCGTCAGCGCTGGGAAAGCGGTATTAAAACAGAATGAGCCCGGAGGGCGGCACTTGCGTATCGCCCCTGAAAGGGGCTTATGTTTTTATGCGACTTCTTACCCAGCGCTGACGCGCTGGGCTCGAACAAATGTCGCCGCTTCGCGGCTCGCTGTCATCCGTACCATCGCTGGAACCGGATCTGGATGCGCGTCAACCATCAAAATGCTTTTTGATCGCCTCTGCCTGGTTTCTTGTCACGACCGCCGACAGCGCCGCCGCATCCGCCTCCTTCACTGCCCGCACGCTGCCGAAGTGCTCCAGCAGACGCCGCCGGGTGCTGTCGCCGACACCGGGGATGTCCAGCAATTCCGAGCTGCGGTCGCGCATGGCGCGGCGCTTGCGGTGGAAGGTGACGGCGAAGCGGTGCGACTCGTCGCGAATCATCTGCACCAGGTGCAGCACCGGCGAGTGATGGTCGAGCGCCACCGGCTCGCTTTCCTGGCCGTACACGTAGATGATCTCCTCGCGCTTGGCGATCGCCGCCAGCGGCTGGTTGACGATCTCCAGCGACTCCAGCGCCGCCGCCGCCGCGTGCAATTGCCCGAGACCGCCATCGATCAGCACCAGGCTGGGCAGTTTCTGCTTTTCTTCCAGCACACGCTTGTAGCGCCGCCCAACCACCTCGCGCATGGAGGCGAAGTCGTCCACACCCTCGACCGAGCGGATAATGAACTTGCGGTAATCCGACTTCTTCATCCTGCCGTCTTCCCACACCACCATGGAGGCCACGGTCTCCGCACCCTGTATGTGGGAGATATCGAAGCACTCGATGCGCCGCGGAAGCTCGGGCAGGGTGAGCGCGTCCCGAAGCGCTTCCTGGATGGCCTTGGTCGCGGGCTTCATCACGCGGAAGCGCTGCTCGTAGGACTGCTTGGCGTTGCGTGCCGCCAGGTCGATGAGCGAGCGCTTCTCGCCGCGCTGTGGCACCAGGATCTCTACCCGACGCTGCCGCTTTTCCGACAGCAGCTCTTCCAGCGTCGTACGGTCCTCAAAATCCACCGGGGCGTAGACCGTGCGCGGCACGTACTGCTGGTCGATATAGACCTGTTTCAGCAGGGCAGAGAAGAACTCGCCGGGCTGGAACCCGTCCGTGGACTCCGGCAAGTCTTCCCAAAAGAACTCGCGGCGATCGAGCACTCGTCCGCCGCGCATGTGAAACAGGTTCACGGCGAGCATGTGGTTTTCGTAGTGATAGCCGAAGACGTCGGCGTCGTCGCCCTCGACTGCATCCATCCGCTGTTTCTGGTGAAGTTGCTCGACCGTCGCCAGCAGATCGCGATACTTGGCCGCGCGTTCGTACTCCTGTTGCTCCGCGGCCTGCTCCATGCGCTCGTGCAGCGAACGCGCCAGGTCGGTCTGCCGGCCCTCGAGGAACAGCCGCACGTCGCGCACGGCTTCCTGATAAGCATTCGGCGTGGTCAGTTCCTTCACGCACGGGCCCAGGCAGCGCCCGATGTAGTACTGCAGGCAGGGCCGCGGATGGTAGCGGGTCAAATCCACGGTGCAGGAGGGAACTTTGAACGAGCGATGGATCAGGTCCACCGTCCGGTGCGCCAGGTTGGCCGGGAAGTAGGGACCGAAATAGAGGCTGCCGTCCTTCTTCAGGCGCCGGGTGACATACACCCGCGGGTAGCGCTCGCCCGCGGTCAGCTTGATGTAGGGATAGGTCTTGTCGTCGCGCAGCAGGATGTTGAAGCGCGGCTTTTTCTGCTTGATGAGGTTGTTTTCGAGCGCCAGCGCTTCCTTCTCGTTGTCGACCACGATGTAGCCGACATCCACCGCCTCGCGCAGCAGCGATCCGGTCTTGGCGTCCTCAGCCCGGCCCTCCAGGAAGTAGGAACGCACCCGCGACCGCAGGTTCTTGGCCTTGCCGACATAGATCACCTCGCCCTCGGCGTTCTTGTAGAGATACACGCCGGGCCCGGTGGGCAGGTCCCGGATTTTCTCCTGCAAGTCCATGTGGATTTCGAACGGGGGAGCGGTGGGCACCCGGTAAAAATTCTACTCTCCCGCCAGCGATTGCCTGCCGTTCTCCGGACCTTCGCCGGAGTGAGAATACAAGGCCGTGTATTTTCAGACGTTTAGCGGCGAAGACCGGACCCAACAAGTGGCAGGACGTTTGCATCAGATCATGTGAGCAGGGTCGGATGGTTGGCCTTGCGAGCTTGATCCCAGGAGCCCTCCCCAATGAATCGCAAGTTGCTCGCACTTACCGGCGCACTCAGCCTAAGCATGATTTTTTCTGTGGGCTGCTCGACCAAGAATTACGTCCGCAACCAGACCACCCCCCTGGTCGACAAGACCAACGAGCTGGATGATCTGACGGCGAGGAACTCCCGCGACATCCGCGACACCGACGCCCGCGCCCAGCAGGGTATTCAGGGCGTGCAGGCCAAGGCCGCCGAGGCTGACCAGAAGGCTCTGGTTGCCGGCAAGAACGCGGACGAAGCCCAGGGTCTGGCGAACCAGGCTACCAACCGCGTCACCAGCCTGACCAACACCGTCGCCAACTTGGATAATTACCGGCCGGTGGTGGAGACCACGGTTCACTTCGGGTTCGACAAGGCTATCCTTACCGCCAAAGCCAAGGAAGCGCTCGACGAACTCGGCGGGGATATCCCGAATGCGAAGCACTACATCGTGGTGGTGGACGGCAACACCGATTCCACCGGTCCTGCCGACTACAACTATCAGCTCAGCCAGCGCCGTGCTGCCGCTGTTATCCAGTACCTGGCGCAGAAGTACGACGTGCCGGCGCACAAGATTTACGTGATCGGCTTGGGTAAAGACAAGCCGGCGGCTACCAACGGCAGCAATACCGGCCGCGCCAAGAATCGCCGCGTGGATGTCCACCTCATGACCAACATTATCGACAACCAGACGGCTTCCAACAGCCCCGCTGACAGTGGGACGCAATCACGGTAGAGTTTTCCTCCCCCCCGAGGAACTTTCACCACAGGCCGTTCCGGAGTTTCGGGACGGCCTGATTCTTTCTTGGCTCCCCCTTGTCAAGAGAATATGACTCCCTCGTAGCAAGAAAAATCCAAACCGCCGAGAATGCAGAGGCCCGTAGAGCCTGCCCTGAGCGAAGTCGAAGGGGCCGGAGCGAACTTAGCCCAGGGCGGGAGCCTGGGAAGGGGACTGACGCCGCGGATCCACGCGGATAGGAAGGGAAACGCGGGTACCCCCCGTTTTCTGAAATGAGTGTTCTCTAGGCCCACGGTACTACCCATCAAGAACCCGCTTTGCCGCGTTCTGCGCCGCGAGTGCAGCATCTTCTGCCCCAAGCGGCCACGTAACTACGCGGTTCTTCGTAGTGCGCTTCGCCACGTACATCGCTTCGTCGGCGGAAGCGATCAGCGCTTCCGCTGACTCGGAGCCGCCATCTTCCGAGCAGGCGATGCCGATGCTGCACGTGACCTTAATCGCCCCGCCCGGATTGGCGGAGTCAATGGCTGCCCGGATTCGTTCGCCAGTTGCAGCCGCTTCGGTAGTGCTGAAATCAGGCATCACGACTACAAACTCGTCACCACCGTATCTGTATAGCTGACCCCTTGTCGCTACGACGCGCCCAAGGATTGACACCACGGTTTCCAGGCATCGGGTGCCGGTGGTGTGATCGAAGGTGTCGTTTACCGCCTTGAAGCCGTCCAAATCAATAAACACGATGCTTGCTAGTCGGCCCGACTTGAGCAGTTCGGCGACGGCGTCAAACAGCGGTTTCTTCCCAGGCAGATCATCCAGGTGGACAATCGCTTTCACAGCCGAGACCTTCGATTTCGCTTGGTGTTGTTCAATGAGCGTAAGTGTGGCTAAGACGACCCCTGGTATCGTGGTCCCACCCAGAAGACCCTGCTGGGTTAGGAGCCAACAATCACGATTAACATCCGCCTGCGTAGCGCCCAGATAGGCGAGATCAACAGGTTCCGTCAAATCCACCACTGCCTTCCGGGGGTTTTCTGCAAGCTTGTAGCCAAGCCAAACGCACTTGTTCTTGATGAATGTCTGAATCTCCTCGTCGGTTGTCTTACGGCCGCGCCCTTTCGCCTGAAATGCCACTTCCGTGTATTTGCAGTTGGGAAGCCGTTGGTCCAGCGCTATCTTGCCGCTGTCTAGCTGCCAGCGAATTGTGTTCCAAAGTGCTATGTCCGTCTGTTCGGGATTCAGCGCCATAATCCCATCGTCGAGTTCCCACGCGAAGATGCTCAACAGAAACGGCGGAGCATCATCCGTAGTGAGATCAAATAAGTGAAAGAGGCAAGCTACGCCATCTCGGTTACGCAGCGGTTGCCTGCGCTGGAATACAGCACGCACGCAGTGGTTGTGGAGTGTCACCAACACGCGTTCTTCGTCCGGATTCACTTTCCCTCCACTCGATCCAGCAGCCCTCGAATTATTCCTCTAAGCCTACGACGGCACCTATTCTGGAATCCAGCATCAATTCCCATTCAACATACAAAGACTATGAAGGCGAGGCCCCGGGGCCCCCCTGCCCAGGTTTCGGGACGGCCTGATTTTTTGTACCGAAAAATCACGTGCCTGTGGGCGCCGGTCGGGGCGCGACCTCTCGCGCCTGGGTCTGGCGTACAATTATCATATGCATTGTCGTTGGCTACCCGCGTTTGTGCTCGCGGCCGCGCTTTGCGCCTGGGCGCAGACAGCACCCCAAAAGAGTCAGCCGGAGCAGGGGCAATCCGCGGGGCCGCAGGCCAACCCGGCTCCGCCGCGCTCCGAGCCGAACCCGGCTCCGCGCGGGCCGGACGACAGCTCCAGCCGCGACACCAGCCCAGGTCCCCCTCCCGATGCGCCGGATGACAGTGTGAGCGAATTCCGTCCCTGGGACCCGCATAAGGCCATGAGGGATGTCGAGATCGGCGACTTCTACTTCAAGCGCGAGAACTATAAAGGGGCGCTCGGCCGTTACTGCGAGGCGCTGCAATACAAGCCGAATGACGCCATCGCGAATTTCCGGATCGCAGAGTCGTTGGAAAAGTTCGGCGATCTCGCCGGCGCCCGAACCTACTACCAGGCGTATCTGAAGATCCTTCCTCGAGGGCCGTTTGCCGCGCAGGCCAGGAAGGCGCTGGATCGCATGCAGGCGCAGGATAAGCTTCCGGACAAGCATGTGGCCGAGCAGTACGGGTGTGAGCAGCCAGGCAAGGCTGCCAAGCCGAGGCCGGAGCCGTTTGATCCGGATCGCCCCGTCCTGACCCGCCGCAATCCTACTTCTCCACCTTCAGGAAAGTCCCAGTAGAAGCGTCCACGGCGACGCGCAGCTTGGCGTCCATCTCCGAGGTGCCGTAGATCACGCGCCAGAGCAGCTCGTTGCTGCTCGGGTTCCACACCAGCGTGTACTTGACCGGCTGCTGCGGGTCGGCGTCCACCAGCTTTTTGCCGCCGTGCGCTTGCGCGACCTCGAAGGCGTTGTCGCTGTCGCTCTTGAGGAAGGCAAAGTCAAAGGGCCGGGTCGAGGTGTTGGAGGGATTGAAGGTGTCCTCGGTGCCGGGATTGATGCCGCGCTCGGGCGCCTCCGGCCCGGAGATCCCAGACCAAATGTAGGGCTTCAGGGCGCGCTTGCTGGCGGAAGCGAAGTAGCCGCGCCACACGCCGGCCTTGCCGTCCGTGCCCGGCGCCTGTTTGACCGCCTCCGATTCCAGTCGAAACGGCTGCGCATCCGGCGCCCAGCTCCGCGCCGTGATGAACAGTTTTTGGAAGGCCACTCTGCCAGTCAACACTTCTGCTTTAGGCGGCTCGGGCTTGGCTTCCGCCGGTTTCTCGGCAGGCGTCGGACTGGAAGAGCAGCCAGCCAACACGGCGGTTATCGCGATTGTCAGGAGAAATCGTTTCATCGGTTAGCCCACGCTCGTGATACCGGCGTACTCGCCGGACGCATATAATCCCGTTGCTCCAGAGAACACTGCGATTGTAAGCGGAGGGAAGCGTCCCGTGAACATCTACCTGCAACGCGTGCAGGATGCCATCACTGAGGCCACCCGCGGCATGGATGCCGTCCAGTTGACGCGCCATCCGGAAGGGAAGTGGTCCGTGGCCGAGATCCTCGAGCACCTGGACCGCACCTACAAGACGACGGTCCCACTTCTTCAGAAATGCCTGGACGCAGGCCAGCCCAGCGCCGGCCGCCCGACCCTGGCGCAGCGCGTTGCCGCGGGCATTGTTGTTGGACTCGGATACATGCCGCCGGGCCGCAAAGCGCCTGAGTATGCCGTGCCCAAGGGCCTTCCGCCGGACGAAGTTCTGCGCAACCTGCCGGCCCACGTCGCGGACATGGACAGGGTGCTGGCGGAATGCGAGCGCCGTTTCGGCGCGCATGGCAAGCTTGCCAACCACTTCATTCTCGGCCCACTGACTGCCCAGGAATGGCGCAAATTTCACTGGGTCCACACCCGCCATCACATGAAGCAGATCGCACGGTTGAAAGGGAAATAGCCACGGATTTGCACGGATTTTGAGCGGAAACCAATCAGCGGACATCCTGCCCAAAGCAAAGCAGGGGCCGCAGCCCCTGCCAGTCTTGCCACAACTATTGTGCCGGACTTTCGGACGCCGAACTCGGGATGCCCGCCTTGCGCGCCTGCTCCTCCGTATCCTGGAGCTGGGCTTTGGCCTCGTCGAGCTGTTTCTGCTTTTCGGCGATGTCGGCGCGGAACTTGGTGTCCTCGTCCGTCCATTTCTTGGGATCGCGCAACTGCGTGCCGGCATCGGCGTAATAGTCGGCGACCTGCAGTTTGTATTCCCGGTGGAGCAGATCGAGCTCCTTCTCCAGCTCGGCAATCTTCTTTTTCTGCTCGGATAGCTGGTCGGGCAGGGCCTGTTCGCTCTGGGACGCCTTCTTGTCCTCCGCCTTGCTTTCCTTTTGGGGCGGCTTCTGTTTGTCGTCTGGCGCGTTGGCGGCGGGCTTCGGCTCGGCTTCCCCCGCGGTCGGTCCCACCACGCTGATGGAAGCCTCTGTGGGAAGGTTGTCGTTGGTGTAGACCTTCTTGGCGGGTGGCCGCTGTTCTTTGCGGGCGGCGCGCGCGGCGTCGCCCAGCGACTCCGATTGTGCGGCCGCTCCCAGGGCGGACGCCAGCACTACCGCGCCGGCCGCCAGCATGAACTCAATTCGTCTCATGGCAATCCCATCCCGGAGATGCGACAAAAGACGTACATCTCCCTTTTGCCAGCATAGTCGCGAGGTACGGTGGCCGCAATGTTACCTTGGTTCAGCGGCGACATGGGCCCGCTTTCAAAGTGGGAAGCGCGGGGGTAACGAACTGGGACTAGCCCACCAGCTTGCGCCGCAGCAGCCGGACGGCGACGGTGAGCACCACCACCACGACCAGGGTGGCTACACCCAGGGCGATCATGGTCTCTTTCATCAGGGCGGGCGTATTCATCGGTAGAACCCCCAGTACCAGCCAATGAGCCGGTTGCCGAAGAAGGCCGCCACCAGGGCCATGCTTCCCAGGAAGACCCCGAATGGCAACTCGTAGTGGCGATAGACCATCATCGCCGACTTCCAGGCGCGTTTGCGCGCCGCGGCCGCCGGTTCGTGCTGGCGTAGGATGCGCCGGCGCGTGCGTTTCCACCACACCGCCAGCACCGCTGCCACGCCGAAGATCGAACCCCCCAGCGAGGCCGCGAACAGGGTGAAGATGGTGAGCTGTATTCCGAGGAACGCGCCCACCATGCCCATCAGCTTAACGTCGCCGAAGCCCATGCCCTCGACGCCGCGCGCCCGCCGGTAGATGGCGCCCGCGCCGTAGATGAACGACGCGCCCACGGCCGCCCCCAGGCCGGAGTCCACAAGCGACAGCAGCCGCCACGAGAAATCCGACCAGAGCGGCAGCTTGATCCAGGCGGTGAGCAGCCGGCTGCCCAGGTCCTGCACCGGTACCAGCAGGCTGAATCCCAGGCCGATGGCCAGACCGGGCAGGGTCAGCGTGTCGGGCAGCAGCTTGTGTTCGGCGTCAGTAAAGATCAGGCCCAGCAGCAGAAAAGCAAAGGCACAAAACTTGAAAGTGGAGAGCGTCCAGCCAAAACCCGCGTAGCAGGCGACGAACAGCAATCCGGTGAGCAGTTCGACCAGCAGGTAGCGCGGCGAGATGCGTCCCGTGCACGCGCGGCAGCGGCCGCGCAGCACCAGCCAGCTCACCACCGGCAGATTGTCGTACCAGGCGATGTGCGCCTGGCACCGAGGGCAAGCCGAGCCCGGCCGCACCACCGACATCTCGCGCGGCAGCCGGTAAATGCACACGTTCAGGAAGCTTCCGAGCGCCAGCCCGTAGAGGAAAAACGGCACCGCGAAAAGGGGATCGAAAAACATGAATCCGCTTTGATTATAAGTGGGTAAACAGGATGCCGGCTGATTACCAAAGGTGTGCGGTTTTAGTGGGAAGTGAGAAGTGAGAAGTGGGAAGTGGAAGTCCAAAGCCAGCAGAATGTGAAAGTGGAAAGTGAAAAGTGAAAGTCCAAAGCCTGGGGGACTTACCACTTACCACTTTTCACTTCCCACTTTACCTCCTCTTCAGCACTGGACCATTGGGATCATCCTTGGACTGCGATCCCTGCTGCGGTTGCTGGTCCGAGTCGTTGTAGTCGGCGGTGCGGTTATTGTCAGCGCTGTGGTTGGACCGGCCGCGCTGGATGGAAGACGCCGGCGTAACCGTGATTGGGTTCTGCAGCGTGAAGCTCAGCAGCGACTCGCTCGCCACATGGATTTGCGGAGCCTTACTGGCAGCCTGAACCCCGCCACCGGCGCCGGCGCCGACGACACCGCCGATAGCAGCTCCCTTGCCGCCACCGGCGATGGCGCCGATGATCGAGCCCAGGACCGCGCCGCCACCCACTTTTTCCGCAGTGTTCTTGCCGCGCGAGGAACCTTCACGCGAGTACTGGCTGGTGTGCAGCGAGTAGCGGCGGCCGTTCACGGATAGCGCCGTCAGCTCCAGCGCGATCGCGGGCTTGCCGGAGAACTTGCCGGCGCCCTTCAGTTCCGCCACATGCCCTTCGATGTCCGCGCCCTGGGGCACGATCACTTTGTCCTCGATGGTAATGGGTGCGTCCAGCGTGGCGCGGAAGCGGTCGCCGGGCTGATTGCTTGCGGAATCGACGGAGTCAATCATGCGAACCTGCAGCACGGTGCCATCCGCGACGGTCACCGGTGTGGGCGGTGGCGGAGGCGGCGGTGGAGGAGGCGGAGGCGCGGGCGCCATAGCCGTCGTAGCCGGCGCGCTCGGTGTCACGGCAGAAGTGCTAGCTGGAGCGCTGCTCGCCGCCTTGCTCTTGGATCGTTCGTGGTACACCTTGGGGCTGGTGCGCCGCATGCGCGCCGCCGCTCTCGAAGGCTTCGGCTTCGGCTCGGCTTCCGGAGCGGCCTGGGCCGCCGCCACCTGCAGATTGTTGACCACCGTCTTGACGCCTTCCACCTGTGCGGCGTCGTTGGCGGCAGCCTGCCGCTCTGTCTCGCTGCCCACGTTGCCGGACAGGGTGACGATCCCGTTACTGGCGGCCACCGTGATCTGCTTGCTGGGAACGTTGCTGTCGGTGTTGATCTTGCCCTGCACCTCGTTCGCGACCTGCGCGTCGTTGCGTGCCCGCGAACAACCGGATGACGCACCCAGCGCCAGCAACGCCGCCAGGGTCAGCGCATACCACGAACGTCTCGCCTTCATAAGACCGCTCCTGTCAATCTGGATCACCATTTTAGATGCAGCGTGGATGCTGCCGACTGCCTCGGATGAAAGTAAAAAGTGGAAAGTGGGAAGTGGCAAGTGAAAAGTGGGAAGTGGAAAGTGGGAAGTAAACCTGGCACCCACTACTTTTCACTTTCCACTTTTCACTTTCCACTAATGCCCCGTGATCATCGCCCGTGGAGATTGGTGCTGGGCTTCAGAGCGCGCTTTGCGGATTTGCACCACGTCGCCCATGACGATCAGCACCGTCCCTTGCCGCAGGGCGAGGTTCTCGGGAGGGTTGGCCCAGTAGGTGGCGCCGCCCGCGTCTTTCACCGCCAGCAGGAGCAGGCCAAAGCGCAGCTTCAGCTCCACATCGCCGACCTTTTGCCCCACCCAGGGCGAGGGTCCGATCTCGATTTCCTCGATGCGGAGGGTGCGCGTCTGCTCTTTCAGCATCAGGTCGAGGAAGCTGACCACGTGCGGACGCAGCACCTCGCTGGCCAGGCGCAGGCCGCCGATGCGGTTGGGCGAGACGGTGCTGTTGGCCCCGGCACGCAGCAGCTTGTCGATGAACCGCAGATCGGTGCAGCGGGCGACGATGCGGATGCCCGGGTTCTTTTGCCGCACCATTACGGTGATCACCAGGTTGTCCTTGTCGACACTCAAGGCGGCAATCAGACCTTGGGCGCGGTCGAGTCCGGCCGCCTGCAGCACTTCCTCGTCGGTGGCATCGCCGGTCACGGAGAGCAGTTCGCGGCTATTGCCGGCCTGTTCGCGGTAGCGCTGCAGCACCTCTGCGGATTGCTCGACCATCACGTAGGCCGAGGCCGTCTTCTGGAGTTCGTCGATGACATAGCGGCCGGTGTCACCCAGTCCGCAGACAATATAGTGGTCCTTGAGTTGGCTGATCTTTTTCTCCATCTTGCGTCTCCAGAAGATGTGAGTAAGCTCTCCCTCCACCAGGAAGGCGGTCACCACCGAGAACACGTACACCATGATGGCGACCCCGAAGAACACCACCAGCATGTTGAAGACGCGCAGGGCGGGATTGTGCGCGGTGTCCACGATCTCGCCGTAGCCCACGCCGGCCAGAGTGATCACCGCCATGTAGAGCGCGTTCAGGAAGCTGACCGAGGGGCCGCCCAGCAGACGGTATCCGGTGACGCTCACCGTCAGCATCGCCAGCGACAAAACCACAGCCAGTTGCAGTCTTCGGCGGATGTTCATCGGCAATTGCCGTCTTAGCTCACGCGGCCGTACGCGGGTCGCGGCATGGCCTGACGCCAGGCCTGCGCGTCCAGGGAAAGGAGAGCGGCGCGATTGTAGCACACGCAGCGCGGCCGGCTCTGTTGTTAAACTCAAGGCATGCCCGACTTCAGCGCATTCGTCCTGGCCGGCGGGCGCAGCAGCCGCATGGGAACCGACAAGGCCTTTCTCCAGTTCGAGGGTCCAACCCTGCTGGCCCGGGCCCTGGATTTGCTGCGCGCTCTTACGCCGGAGGTGCGCATCGTCGGGCCGGCGGCCAAGTTCGCGCCCCACGGGCGGATGATCGAGGACGTTTATCCCGGCCGCGGACCTCTGGCCGGCATCCATGCCGCGCTGTCCGCTTCCACGACGGAGTTGAATCTCATTCTCGCCGTGGATCTCCCCTTCGTCAGCGACGCGTTGCTGCGTTTCATCGTCGAGCAGGCCCGCGCCGCAGACGCCGTAGTCACGGTTCCGCGTATTGCGGGTGGGTATCAGCCGCTGTGCGCCGTCTATCGCCGCGCCTTCGCGCCCCTGGCCCAAGCCGCTCTGGAGGCGGGCAGGAACAAGATCGACGCCCTGTTTGCGGCTACGACTACTCGCATCCTGGAAGAACCCGAATTGAGCCGGTTTGCCTTCAGCGCGGCGATGTTCGACAATCTCAATACCCCGGAGGATCTCCGCCGGGCCATCCCGGAAAAGCCGGAGAGGCGATGATGGACCAGCGCACCAGCGATGCTCAGTCGGTCAAGCCGTACATCGAATTCAAGGACGTCTCCAAGGCGTTCGGCGAGCACCGCGTGCTCGACCACGTCAGCTTCGACGTGCTGCCCGGAGAGACCATCTGCATCCTGGGGCGCAGCGGGGTGGGCAAGTCGGTTTCCCTGCACAACATCATGGGATTCCTCAAGCCGGACTCCGGCCGCATCATCGTAGCCTACGAGGACATCACCGATTATCCCGAGCCCGAGCTGGAACGCGTCCGCAAGAAAGTCACCATGGTCTTCCAGAACGGCGCGCTCTTCGACTCGCTCAGTGTGGGCGAGAACGTGGCCTTCCCCTTGCGCGAGCGCCGCGACCTGGACGAAGTGCAGATTTACCAGGTGGTGGATGGTCTGCTGGACATGGTGGGGGTGCGCCCCATGCGCGAGCTGTTTCCCTCCGAGCTCTCGGTCGGGATGAAGCGCTCGGTGGCCATCGCGCGTGCCTTGGCCGCCCAGCCCGAATGCATTTTGTACGACGAGCCCACCACCCAGGTCGATCCGCTAATGGCACAGTTGCTGGGGGATTTGATCAAAAAGCTCAAGTACCAGTTGAAGCTCACCAGCATCGTGGTCACCCACGACATGCGCCTGGCCAAGAAGCTCGCCGACCGCGTGATGTTCCTGCACGAAGGCCGGGCCATCTTCTTCGGGCCTTACTCCGCCATGGAGCTCTGCCAGGAGCCGATCGTGCAGCAGTTCCTGACGCTCGATGAGCTGATCCTGCCCGGCCAGGAACCGCGGGAAAAGGGATACCCTGCCGAGGCGTGACTAGGATCGGGTCATCGGGAGATCGGGAGATCGGAGCCGTCAGAATCCCTCGCTGACCAGCTTCTCAATGGTTAAGTTTGCGGGCGCCGCCTGTCCTAGCAGCATCTTCTCTGCATACTTGGCGATGATGTCCACCTCGATGTTCATAGGCTCGCCGGGCTGGAACTGCTTCAGGTTGGTCATCTCGAGGGTGTGTGGGATGATGGCGATAGTCACCTCCGTGCCTTCGACCTTCGCCACCGTCAGGCTGATGCCCTCGACCGAGATCGAGCCCTTGAAGACCACGTATTTCGCGAGCTCGGCCGGAATCTCGAGCCGCAGCCAGTAATCGTCTTTCTCTTCGATCCTCTCCAGGCCGCGGAAGCGGGCCACGCCGTCCACGTGCCCCTGCACGATGTGCCCGCCCATGCGGCCGCCAGCCTTCATGGGCAGCTCCAGGTTTACCAGCGCGCCTTTCGCCAGCCGCGAGAGCGATGTGCGGGCCAGGGTTTCGACCGCCAGGTCGAAGCCGAGAGAGTTTTTCCTGATCTCGACCGCCGTCAGGCAGACGCCGCTGACGGCGATGCTGTCGCCTTTTTTCATCTCCCGCGGCAGCTTCGACGCCGCGACGGTGAGGCGCTTCGTGCCTTTGTCGCCGGTTAACGCGACTACCTTGCCAACTTCTTCAACCAGTCCAGTGAACATACGTTTTCCCTGTGCCGCCCTTGCGGGGCTCAGGCATTTCGAAAATACGTTTTCCCAGGGCTTCCGCCCTGGGCTAACTTACGTCGGCCCTACGGGCCTGGATGGCGGCAAGTCCGCCAGCAATCGCAAATCAAAAAATTACCAATTACCAATTACCAATTACAAATTACCAATTACAAATACGGCTCCCGAATGTATCCCTCCACCGCAAAATCCTCTCCGAACCGGTGCAGCGTGATGTTCTTCACCTGCGCCGCGTCGCTCATCCGGCGGAAGCCTTTGCCGCCGGCGAACGGCACGGAGCCGGTGCCTGCCAGGATCTTGGGCGCGTAGTAGAGGAAAACTTTATCGACCACCCCGGCCACCAGCGCCGCCCAGTTCACCAGCGCGCCGCCTTCGATGAGCAAGCTGGTGATTTCCATCGCGCCCAGGTGATCGAGGACTTTGCTGAGATCGGGACGGCCATCGCCGGCCGCTCCCAGCGGCACCTGGACCACGCGGATCCCGCGCTCCTCGAGCTGCTGTTTTTTCTTTTCCTCGGCGAACGAGCAGAAAACGATCACGTCCTGGCGCGCCGTCTTCACCAGGCGCGATTCCAGCGGCAGGCGCAGGCGCGAGTCCAGGATCACGCGCAGCAGCGGCCGGCGGCGATCGAGGCCGGTGCGGTCGGTGAGCAGGGGATCATCGGCGACGATGGTGCCGACCCCCACCAGGATGGCGTCGCTCGCGTGCCGCAGCTCCTGCACGTGCGCCCGCGCCTCCACGCTGGTGATCCAGCCGCCGCTCGCCCCGCCCGCCCCCAACGCCGAGGGGTTCGCGCTTTCGCCAGGAGGCGGCGCGATCTTGCCGTCCAGCGTCATGCCCGCTTTTAGGGTTACCAGCGGGAGTTTAGTTCGGATATATTTTGCGAATGATTCGTTAAGCTTACGCGCTTCGTGCTCAAGTATACCTTCAACTATCTCGACGCCTGCGCCGCGCAGCTTCTCCAGGCCCCTGCCGCACACCAGCGGGTTGGGATCGCGCATGGCGACCACCACGCGCTTGATGCCCGTCTTCAGCACCGCGTCCACACACGGGCCGGTGCGTCCCTGGTGGCAGCACGGCTCGAGGTTAAGGTAGAGAGTTCCGCCGCGCGCCTTCTCGTCCGCAGCTTCCAGAGCCAGCACTTCGGCATGCTTTACGCCGGCGTAGGTGTGGAAGCCTTCGCCGACGACGTTGCCAGCGGCGTCCAGGACCACGGCCCCGACGCACGGATTGGGCGAGGCCAGCGCTGTGCCCTTGCGCGCCAGTTCCAGCGCGCGGGCCATCCAGTGTTCGTCTTGTGAGAAGGCTTGATCCTTCATCTGCAATTGAGCCAGAGCAGTTCTCGTGTTGCTGTAGCCAGCCTTGAAAGGGCACGGCTTCAGCCGTGCCGATACCCGCCGCGAGTAAATTGGCCTTTAGGCCCTGAGGGTGCAGTCCCTCAGCGGCTAAAGCCAGAGTTTCTAGGGCCCCTTACGGCACGCCTCGGTGTCCTCGGGAGGAGCGGGGCTGTCACTCCTGCGTACGGCCCTCCCTCATCGGGTTCCTCGGGCCGGCGGCGCCTAAAGAGACGGCCCACAAACCGATACACCAGCACAAATATTCCTAGCGCGATTACGGATTCGATCAGCGCGACGACGATGTCCACAAGCTACTCGAACAGCGAGTCCACGAATTCCCTGGGATTGAAGGGCAGCAGGTCACCCGCCTTCTCGCCCACGCCCACGTAGCGCACGGGCAGGCCCAGTTCGCGGCTGATGGCCACCGCCACGCCGCCCTTGGCGGTGCCGTCGAGCTTGGTAAGCACGATGCCGGTGACGCCCGCAGACTCGGTGAACAGGCGCGCCTGCTGCAGCCCGTTCTGGCCGGTAGTCGCGTCCATGATGAGCAGGGTCTCGTGCGGGGCGTGCGGAATGAGCCGCTGCGCCGTGCGCCGCATCTTGGAGAGTTCGTCCATCAGGCTCGACTTGGTGTGCAGGCGCCCAGCGGTGTCCACGATGACGTAATCGGTGTGCCGCGCCTTGGCCGCCTGCATGGCGTCATAGAGCACCGCCGCCGGGTCGCCGCCCGGCTTGGTCTTGATGACCTCGGTCCCGGTGCGCTGCCCCCAGATTTCCAGTTGCTCGATGGCGGCGGCGCGAAAGGTGTCGGCGGCGGCCAGCAGCACCGTCTTGCCTTCGCTGCGGTAGACCTGCGCCAGCTTGCCGATGGTGGTGGTCTTGCCGGTGCCGTTCACCCCGACTACCAGGATCACTTCGGGTTCGCCGTCCACCGCCTTCACCGGCTGGAGCCCGGCGCGGTCGAGGATGGCGAGCAACTCATCCTTCAACAAGCGCTTTAGCTCGGCGACGTCCCCGATCTGCTTACGGTCCACCTTCTCGCGCAGGTTGGCGAGGACTTCCTGCGTGGTGACCGTGCCCAGGTCGGCAGCGATGAGCGTGGCCTCCAGTTCGTCGAGGGTGTTGCGGTCGATCTCCTTGCTGATGCTGGCGATCTCCTCGATGCGCTCGCTGAGGCTCTCGCGGGTGCGCGTCACCGCCTGCTTCATGCGCTCGAAGAAGCCGGGCTTCTGTTCCGTGCTGCCGAAAAGGGTCTGGATCATGGCTGCCGGGGCAACTCCCGCCCCAATGGCCATTATAGACAAGCGCTGATGCGGCCACGGTAACGCCCCCCACCTGCCCAATTTCCCTTGCAGGTCACTGTTCCATTTCTGCCCGGATTGCGATACTTTGAGAGCAGCAGGTTACACCGAGGGAGCGGAGATCATGGCCAGCGAAGACACGCCGGGGGCCCAGCCGGAACGGCGGTCGGCACAGCGTTTTGCGATGAGCGTTCCGGTGTCCGTCGAGTCTCCAGAAGATTCCTTTCCGCTGGAGACCGCACTCTCCCACGATGTGAGCGCCAAGGGCATCTTCTTCCTCATGAGTTCGCGGCCGCGCGAAGGTTCCCGCATCGAGTTCACCGTCACCCTGCCGCCCGAGGTCACGCTCACCGACCCTATGCGCGTCAAGTGCAAGGGACACGTGGTCCGCGTGGTCGATGAAGAGAGCACCAGCCGAGTCGGCGTGGCCGCCACCATCGAAGGCTACAACTCCTTTATCCGCCTATCGCGGATGGACACCAACGTCGTGCGCATGGGGTAGAGGCATCAGCACCGCGTGATGCCGGAGGCAGCAGTCCTTGCTGGCCGAGAGGGGATCAGCAAACACACTCATGTGCGATCACGTGTCAGGGCGCGACTTCAGTCGTGCCGTACGAGCCAGTTACTCTTGTCATTCCGAGCCGCGCGAAGAAGCGCAGCGACTGAGCGCGTGCGAGGAATCCTGGTTCTGAAAGGAGCCAGGATCCCCAAGTGCGCGACTTTGAGGAACAGAAGAACCAGGATCTCTCGTCGCGCTCACCTGTCGGCTCGCGCTTCCTCGAGATGACATTATTTGAGGGGCAGTATCGGCACGACTGAAGTCGTGCCCTGACACGTGATCTCGCCTGAAGGGATTTTCGCCAGCTGTTCCCAGCCCGCCCGCGCAATCACGCCAAGGCAGCGGGAAGTGTTTCCCGAACCGCCGCCGCCGCGGGCAGCGCAGCCTCGGGCGGCGTGACCGTCGCCACCTTGCGCACCATCAGCTCGCCTTTGTGGTGGACCGCGGTCAGGGCCGCCACCGCCTGGGGATCGAACTTGGTGTGCACCAGCGAAGTGATGATGCGGATGACGTAATCGGGTTCCATGGCCGCCTGGTAGGGGCGGTTGGTGGTCATGGCGTCGAAGACGTCGGCCACGGTGATGATGCGCGCCACCGGCGGGATCTGGTCGCCCTTGAGCCCATGGGGATAGCCGCGTCCGTCCAGGGACTCGTGGTGCAGTTCGATGCCGGGCAGCATCTCGCGCAACTGTTCCACCGGGCGCAGGATGTTGGCGCCCTTGGTGGTGTGGGTCTTCATGACCTCGAATTCTTCCGGGGTCAGTGCGCCCGGTTTTTTCAGGATGCGGTCTTCGATGCCGATCTTGCCCACGTCGTGCAGTTGGGCGGAGATGCGGATCATCTCCACCATTTCGTTGGAAAGCCCCAGCTCGCGCGCGATGAGCACCGAGTAGCGCGTGACCCGGTCGGAGTGGCCGCGGGTGTAGGGGTCCTTTTCGTCGACCGCGCCGGCCAGCATCTGGATGGAGCCCAGGAACAGGCTGCGGTTCTCCACCGCGGCGCGCTTGAGATCAACCACCAGGCGCTCCAGGTCGGAGGTCATGTGATTGAAGGTGTCGGCCAGTTCGCCGATCTCGGTGCGGCTGGTTAGATTGACGCGGCGGGAGAAATCGCCCCGCGCGATGGCGCGGCTGGAATCGGTGAGCGTGGCCAGCGGCGTGGTAATGCTCTTGGCGGCGAACAGCGACACTCCCAGGCTGACGAACACCGCCAGCACCGCCAGCAGGTTGGCGTTGTGCTGCATCTCGTACACGCCCTGGTAGGCGTCCTGCTGCTTCTTCTGCGCTACCGCCGCCCAGTCCAGGGTGGCGACCGGGCTGTAGGTGCCCAGCATGGCCACGCGGTTCTTGCCGTCCTGGAAATCGAACTCCTTGGTGGCGACCAGCTTGGTGCGCGCGCCCTGGTCGACCCAGTTCTTGACGATCTCCAGGTTGGTCATGTCCTGGCCGACGGCGTAATCGGAGCCGGCGCCCGCCACCAGCCGTCCCTGACGGTCCACCACGTAGGCCACCAGTCCGCCCTGGCTGGCGTCCAGCAGGCGCCGGGTCAGGTATCCCAGGTCCACCACCGCCGCGATCATCCCGATGAAGCGCCCATCCGTGGTCAGGGGAGCGCTCACCAGCATCACCGGGTCCGCTCTCCGCCCGCCACCCCCGCTCAGCGCCTGGCCGTTGTACACGCGCCCTTCACGCGCGGCGGCGAAGGCCCGTTCCAGTTCGCGTTGCAGGAAGACGTCGGGCGCCATGCGGCCGGCGGAGATGCCTTTGGCGTCGGAGTTCAGCAGGGTGGCATAGGCCAGACTATCGGAGGAGTAGACGAACTGCTCCAGCAGCGCCCGCAGCTCGGGAGCGGCCACGTGGTCGGTGGAAAGATTGCCCCCGCTGGCCACCTGGATGGCCGATGCCAGGTTGGACAGGATCGCCCGCAAGTTGCTCTGCCGCTGCGCGATATCGTCGGCCAAGGTGCGGGTGATGGTGTTTTCCAGCAGCATCTCGTTGGTCTTCAGCCGGTCGCGGTTCGCTCCCACCACCACACTGCTGTAGAAATACAGCGGCACCACGCTGATGACCGTGAGCACCGCCAGCATCAGGTAGAGGATGGGAACCCGCGAAGGAATTAGCGCTTTGACCGAGAATTTCACGTTCCTGCCGGATTGTACCGTGTTCCTTCCGGGTCTTTTCCTCGCGAAACCGTCGGAATAAGTTACGAAAGTGAGGGGAACGGGCGGGGGGATTTGTGATTGGTAATTTGCAGTGCTGAGAATTGATTCATTGATTCATTGGGTCATTGAGCCATTGAAAAACCAGAAGAACCAATGGATCAATGAGTCAATGAATCAATGGCTCAATCCTCAACCCTGAACTTTACAAAACAAATTACCAATCACAGATTCTCTCCCTTGCCCGGCCGGGTCATCAGCTCGTGGATGGCGTCGCGCGGAGGCTTGCCCTGGTGCAGGATGGCGTGCATCTGCTGGGTGATGGGCATCTCGATCTTGCTCTTGCAGGCCAGGTCCACGGCGGCGTTGGTGGTGAGCACGCCCTCGGCGACCATGCCGTGCATGCCGGCGATGATCTCCGCCAGCTTGCGGCCGCGGCCCAGTTCCACCCCCACGGTGCGGTTGCGGGAGAGGCCGCCGGTGCAGGTGAGCACCAGATCGCCCATGCCGGAAAGCCCGGCCATGGTGTCGCGGCGCGCGCCGCTCGCCACCGCGAGGCGCGTGATTTCGGCCAGTCCGCGGGTGATGAGCGCGGCCACGCTGTTGTGGCCCAGCCCCAGTCCGTCGCACACCCCGGCGGCGATGGCGATGATGTTCTTCAGCGCCCCGCCCATCTCCACGCCGGTCACGTCGTCGTTGGTGTAAACGCGGAAGCTGGGATCGCTGAAGTCGGCCTGCACGCGCTGCGCCAGGCCGGCGTCGCGGGAGGCGATGGTGATGGCGGTGGGATCGCCGCGCGCCACCTCCTGCGCAAACGAAGGCCCGCTCAGCGCGCCGATGCGGGGATCGAAGCCGCCGTGCGCGCGCACCCCCAGGACTTCCTTGATCACCTCGGTCACCCGCAGCAAGGTCTCGTTCTCCAGGCCTTTGGTGGCGCTGACGAAGAGCATTTCCGCGCCGAGGTGCGGCTGCATTTCGCGAAAGACACGGCGCACGTGGTGCGAGGGCATCACGCTCACCACGATCTCCGCGCCGCGCAGCGTTTCCTCGAGGCTGTTGGTGGCGCGCACCGCTTCGGGGATGCGCTGCCCGCGCAGGAAGAGTTCGTTCTCGTGCCGCTGATTGATGGACTCGCAGACTTCCTTCTCGTACACCCACATGCGGACGCGGTGCATGCCCTTGCGGCCGAGCGCGATCGCCAGCCCCGTCCCCCAGGCGCCTCCGCCGATGATGGCGATCTCGCTCATGCCCGCGTCTTCTTCAGCGCCAAACGATTCTCCGTGCCCGCCAGCAACCGGCGGATGTTCTCCCGGTGCTTGATGATGATGAGCACGGCGATGGCGGACATGGCGGCCAGCACGGCAGGAGATGAATGGTAATTGTGCAGTCCGTAGGCGATCAGCGGAAATGCGGCGGCGGCGATGATCGATCCCAGCGACACGTAGCGGAATACCGCCACCAGCGCTATGAAGAGTGCAAGCGCGACCAGCAGCGTCTTGGGCGCCAGTGCCAGGAACACGCCGACGCTGGTGGCGACTCCTTTACCCCCGCGGAACTTGAGCCACACGGGGAACATGTGTCCGACCACGGCGCACACGGCGGCAAGCGCGGCAAAAGCATAAAGCGGCGGGCCCGCGGAGGCAGCGCGGCCGGCGCTGGCCGCGACCAGCGATCCCGCGGTCACCGCCAGCAGACCCTTGACTGCGTCCAGGAGCAGGGTAAGGGCGCCCAGCGCAGGCGACGAGCGCGCCACATTGGTGGCTCCGATGTTGCCGCTGCCGGAAGCGCGTATGTCCTGCCCGCGGTAGATGCGCACCAGGATGTACCCGAAGGGGATCGACCCCAGCAGGTACGCAATCACGGCGGTGGCGAGGTAGAAACTCATGTCAGTAGCGCGGGCCAGAGACCGGCGTTAGAACGGAAAACTTGCGAGTTTCGTATACACCGCCCCCTTGGGCGACAGCTTGCTCTCGTACAAAAAGAACTCGCGCGGGCTCATTGTACCGAAGGCGGGCGCGGGCATGGCCGCCAACTTTTCCTGCAGACGCCGGAAGCTGGGGCTGGTGCGGTCGGAGGACACCCGCTGCGGCCGGCCCGAGCCGGTGCGCGCCAGCGTGAGGTGGGGCGCGAAGGCGCGCTTCTCGCTCTCGACCCCGAGGGCGGACGTGGCGGCATCGAGGGCGCCCGCCAGCGACGCCAGCTCCGGGCCAGCCTCGATCCCGATCCAGAACACCCGCGCCGATTTTGGCGTAGGGAAAAAGCCGGTGCCGGAAAACGTGATCTCCGCCGGCTGGCCGCGTACGCCCGCGAGCGCGAGCTTCAGTTCATCGAGCCGCTCGGCCGGCCACTCGCCGATGAACTTCAGCGTGACGTGCAGCGACTCGGCCGATACCCAGCGTGCGTCAGGCGCAAAGCCGCGCATGCCGTCCATGAATTGCGCAATCCGGCCGCGAATTGCACCGTCGATGTCGAGAGCTACGAAGAGTCTCATTCGGATTGACTCATTGATTCATTGACTCATTGATTCATTGAGCCCCGCCCAAAATGGATCAATGAATCAATGGATCAATGAATCAATTGTCAATTTCACATCAGTTTCCTTCTCACCAGGTCCAGCGCCTGTCTCATCGCCCACCGGCGCACGCGCTCGCGGTCGCCGATGAACTTGCGCTCCACGACTTCAGTGTTCACGCCGTCGGCGAGGGCGTGGAACACCAGGCCGACGGGCTTCTCCTCGGTGCCGCCGGTGGGGCCCGCGATTCCGGTGACGCCCACGCCAAAGGTGGAGTTCGAGCGGCGGCGGATGCCCTCCGCCAGCGCCGCCGCCACTTCCTTGCTGACGGCGCCATGCTGCGCGATCAGCAGCGCCGGCACATCCGCCATCGCTGTCTTCAGCTCGTTCGAATACACCACGGCGCCGCCGAGGAAGTAGCGCGAGCTGCCGCTGATCGAGGTCAAGTGCTCGGCGATCATGCCGCCGGTGCAGGATTCGGCGACGGCGATGGTGGCGCCGCGCATCTCCAGGAAATAGCCGACGATCTGCTCCAGCGATTCTCCGCCGGTGGAGAAGACGGTGTCGCCGAGTTCGTCCTCGATCTCGCCGGCGAGCGCATCCACGCGCTGCTGCGCCGCCGCGAGCGAATCGGCGCGCGAGCGCAGGTGGAGCTGGATCTCGCCGGCATCGGCCAGGATCGTGGTCTGCACGTCGGCATACTTCTTGTAGATGGGCGCGATGCGCGCGTCGCAGGTAGATTCCGGCACCATCGCGACTTTGATGACGCGCGTCGCGATAAACGCCGGCGGCAGCGCGGCCCGCAGCCTCTCGATCACTTGCTTCTCGAACATCAACTTCAGCTCCCAGGGCGGGCCGGGCAGCAGCAGGATGATCTTCTTTCGGCCTTCGTAGTTGCCTTCGATCCACTGGCCGGGGGCGGTGCCTTTTTCATTGGGCAGGACGGCGGCCCCGGCGATCACGTCGCACTGGCGCTCGTTGTTCTCCGGCATCTTGCGGCGGAGCGCGGCGAAGCGCGCGTAGAGCGCCGCCAGCAGGTCGGGATCGCGCCGCAGCTCCAGGCCCAGCGCGGCGGCCACGGCCTCACGCGTCAGATCGTCCTCGGTCGGCCCGAGCCCGCCCATGAAGATGAGGAGATCGGCGCGGCCGAGCGCCGTCTTCGCCACCTGCACCAGGTGCGCGAGCGTGTCGCCGACGACGGTCTTGAAGGCGACCTCGATCCCGAGCTGGTTCAAGTGCTCGGTGAGGTAAAGGGAATTGGTGTCCTGGCGGAAGGGAGTCAGCATCTCCGAGCCAATGGCGATGATCTCGGCGTCCACGTGGAAAGTTTAGCATTCAGCAGTGAGCAATCAGCAATCAGCAGTCAGCACTCAGCCAAGGCGCTTTTTCAGAGAAGGTTTCTTTCTGCGCGGTTGGAGGTGTCATCCTTCGCGAGACGAAGGCGAGCGGAGGACCTAACGGAACCGCCGGCACTACCCCCGCCGGTTGCGCCGTCATTGCCGTCAGATTTTTGGATTCAGAGGGAGTCGCTGGGCTCCTCCCCAGCAAACCAACGTTGTCCCGGTTTAGCTGATTGCTGACTGCTGAGTGCTGACCGCTAATCCAGCAATGCCTTCCCCTGAACTCCCCATGACAGGTGATGGACAGCGCTTTGGGTAGCGAGGATGGCGGAGCGTCCGGGCGCGAAGGCCAGCCCCACCAGGGCCTGTCCGGCGACGACCAGCGACGCCTTGTGGTCGGGCGTGATGCGCACGATGCCGCGCTTGCCGCCCAGCGACGCCGCCACGTAGAGGTTGCCCTCCGCGTCGAAGGCCAGTCCCTGCGGGCGCCCCAGACCGCGATAGAACACTGAGACCGTGCCGTCGGCGTCGACGGAGTACACGACGTCGTAGCTGGAAGTAGTGGGGCCGGCGACGTGCAGCACTCCTGCCGGGCTGAACGCGAGATGATACGCGGACACGCTGGGTTCCAGAGTGGCGTACACGTAGGTCTGGCGGTCGCGGCTGATCTTGAAGATGGTTCCGGTACGGTCGCCGACGTAAAGGTTCTCCTCGCGGTCGAAGGCGATGCCGGTGGCGACGCCCATCCCCTCGGCATAGGAGGACATGGTGCCGTTGGGCGCAACTTTGTACACGGTGCCGTCGTGCCGCGAGGAAACGTAGAGCTGGCCGGCGCGGTCGAGGGCGATGGCGGTGGCGTTCATCATGTCGGAGAGGAACGGTTTCACCTGGTAGTTGGTGTCGATCTTGTAGATGGAGACCGGGACCTTCTGCCCGCGGTTGCCGGAGAACGTGACGTAGATGTTGCCTTCCGGGTCCAGCGCAGGATTCGCCACCGGGTGAAGGTTCTCGGCGATGGGCGCCGCGACCCGGACCTCGTGTCCATTCGACACCGAACCATTGGTCGAGACCACGACCGGACCGGTGACGGCGCCATCGGGTACGCGGGCGATCACGAAATCGTCGGCGGCAATGACCACCGCGCCTTCCACCTCGCCGAACTGCACCCGCGGGCGGCGCAGCTCCGGCGGCTTGAGGCCGCTGCCGATGATCCGCACCTCGCCGCCGGGCAGAGCCGCGGTCGGCACTACCGCCTCGATGTGCGGCTTGCCGTTGACGTTCTTCTTTCCCAACAAGCGATCCGAGATTCCCATATCGAGCAACTCTAAATGCGCGGCCGATGCCCTGGCGCGGACTCAGCCCAGGACCCGCCAATATACCAGCGCTTGGACAATAACCAGCGCGTACAGGCCGGCGCCCACGTCGTCGAGCACGATGCCGGCGCCGCCCTCGATCCTTTCCAGGCGGCGCAGCGGCGGCGGCTTCCAAATGTCGAAAACCCGGAAAAGTATAAAGCTGAGAATCACCGATTGCCAGCGCAGAGGAACGGCGAGCAACGCAATCAACTGCCCGGCCACCTCGTCGATCACCACGTGCGAGGGGTCCTCCTGCTCGCACTCGCGGGCCACGATCCCCGCGGCCGGAATCCCGATGATGAGAACCGCCCACATCAGGAGGGTGGCGGCGATCCATTGGAAGCGGACTGGGATGAGAAAGTGCGCGCCGGCCCACCACGCCGCCGCGGTAATAGCTGATGCCCAGGTTCCGGAGCCCGGGCGCCAGAAGCCCACTCCCACCAGCGTTCCCACCGCCCACGCCCACATGGTGCGTTCCGGGCGGGCGGTTTCGGCGAGGCCGGGGTCCCCGGCGCGCCCGACGTTGGCGCGTTGGGGTGGGAGGCTGGGGTCGTCAGTGCCGTTGGTGATCGGGTTTTCCGGAATCGGCGCCTCCCTCGGGCTTCTCGCCGTGATGTTGCTCCAGTTCGTCGGGATCGAAGATCGGGGTCGAGACCACGTACCCGTCGCTCGCCCACTTGCCCAGGTCGATCAACCGGCAGCGCTCCGAGCAGAAGGGAAACTCGGCGTCCGAGCGCAGCACCAGCTTCTTGCAGGTGGGGCAGCGCAGGCTGAGAACGCGTTTACGTGAAGTCATGAAAAACCTGGCCACGGATTGTCACGGATCAATACGGATCAAATCTTATTTCTTATTTTCTAATCCGTGGGAAATCCGTGCAAATCCGTGGCTAAATAAGTTTGACCACGAGGTCGTAGTCGTGCGCCTCGGTCACTTCGCAGCGGTGGAACTCGCCGGGCCGCACCTCGGCGTGGTCGCCGAAATCGCTGACGAAGACTTTGCCGTCGATCTCCGGAGCGTGCATCTCGGAGCGGCCTTCCCACAGCAGATCGGTTTCGGCCGACGCTCCCTCAAGCAGTACGTCAAATCTACGGCCGACCAGCGCTTTCTTCTTGCGCCGGCTGATCTGCTTTTGGATCTGCATCAGCTTGCGGCGCCGGCTCTCGACCTCCGCGTGTGGCAGCTTGCCGCCAAGCGCGTGGCTGGTGGCGCCCGCCTCGTCGGAGTAGCCGAAGACGCCCAGCCAGTCGAACTCGGCGGCGCGCACGAACTCGCAAAGCTCGTCGAAGTCGCGCTCCGTCTCTCCGGGGAAGCCGGCGATGAACGACGTCCGCAGGGTCAAGCCGGGAATGATGCGGCGCATCTTCTCGATGGAGCGCAGGAAGACCTCATGCCCGCCGCCGCGCTTCATCCGCTTCAGCACCGCGGCCGACGCGTGCTGCAAGGGAACGTCGATGTAGGAGCAGATTTTTTCGTAGCGGGCGATAGTCTTCAGCAGCCGCTCGGTGATCTTGTTGGGATAGGCGTAGAGAAAGCGCACCCAGCGCAGCTCTTCGATGAGCGCCAGCCTTTCGAGCAGCAGCGGCAGGGCGTCTTTCAGGCCGAGATCTTCACCATAGCAAGTGGTGTCCTGGCCGATGAGGGTGATCTCGCGCACGCCGCTTCGCACCAGTCGCTCCGCCTCGGCCACCACCGACTCGAAGCGGCGTGAGCGAAACTTGCCCCGCAGTTGCGGAATGATACAGAAAGAGCAAGGATGGTCGCAGCCCTCCGCGATCTTGATATACGCCGACCAGCGCGGCGTCGCCAGCAGGCGGGGCGTGTGCTCATCGTAGAGATAGTTGGGAAGATCCGCGATGGCGCCATCCCACTCGCCGCGTTCGAAGCGTCCTTTTTCCGCGCGTGCCGCCGCTTCCGGCCGGCTGGGCAGGACCACGAACGGCGAGTTGCCGTTCGCGGGCGCCGACACAATACCGGCAGCCACCAGGATGCTCTCCAGCTCGCCGGTGCCCACAACTGCGTCCACTTCCGGGATGTTCTTCTGGATCTCGGTGCGGAAGCGCTCCACCAGGCAGCCGGCAACCACCAACTTCTTCGCCCGGCCGGCGGCCTTGTGCCCGGCCATCTCCAGGATGGTGTTCACCGACTCCTGCTGCGCCGTGTCGATGAACGAGCAGGTATTGACGACGATGACGTCGGCATCCTCGGCGCGCGGCGTAATTTGGGCGCCGGCGCGCGCCACGAGCCCCATCATCACCTCGCTGTCCACCAGGTTCTTGGGACAGCCCAGGCTGACGAAGCCAACTTTCACGGGTTCGACTGTGGGAGTACGGTCAGACATTCGGCGAACTTGATTCTAAATGAAAATCGAAAAAGACAACCGCCGAGACGCCGAGGACGCCAAGGTGAATAGGAAAAGAACAAAGAAAAAAGAACTAGAAAAGGAACACTCGGCGCTCTCGGCGTCTCGGCGGTTAAGACTTCCTTATTTCCTCGTAAATCTCGGGCAGGGCCTGCGCGTCGTCAGCCGAATTGCCGAATCGGGCGCGCTCGTAATGATCGGTGAAGGCCTCGACCGGCCCGCGGAGTTTGGGATCGCCAATGGTCCCCACGAACTCCTTGGGCGTGTGCTCGGGCAGCTTACGCCAGCCGCGGCGGCCCAGCGAGCGGAGCATGCGTCCGTACCAAATGCTGGCGGCGGCTTGCGGTGCGCGCGCGGGATTGCGCACCAGACGCCGTACCCGCACCATGCGCCGCAGCCGGCCGAGATTCAGCAGCAGCATCACCAGCGCAATCACGGCCAGCGCCATCCCTACAGTCCGCCTCGGCGAGCGTTCCGCCTGCGCCTCCACATGGCGCGCCCGCTCCAGCAGGGCAGCATAGCGCTGGCGCATCCACAGCCTGGCGCCATCGGACCATCGCCGGATGCGGACCGCAACGTCGTTCGAGAGTGACATCTGGTGAGCGAAGTCGTAGTTGATCACCCACTCCCGCCAGAACTCGCGCAGCGCGTCCACGTAGAGGCCGGCGCGGCTCCATGTGCCCAAGGACGCCGCGGCTCCTGGCGGAGTGGGGTCGAAGGTAATCCAGCCATAACGCGGGAAATAGGCTTCCACCCAGGAATGCGCGTCGCGCCCCCGGACAATGTAGCTGCCGGTCACGGAATTGAATTCCCCGCCGCGGAAGCCGTTCACCACGCGCGCCGGAATCCCCAGCGTCCTCAGCATGAGCGCCATGGACGAGGCGAAATACTCGCAGTGCCCGGCCTTGCGCTCGAACAGAAAATAGGCCACAGGATCGCGCTGCGGCGCGCTGGGCAGTTGCAACGTGTAAGCGTATTGCTTCTGCAGGTAGTCCTCGATGGCCTCGGCCTTGTCATACGCCGAGGGCGCCCGTGCGGTGATGTCGCGGGCCAGTTGCGGCAGGCGCGGGTCGAGAGGCGGCAACTGCAGATACTGGATGGCAATCTTGGGCGGGACCTCCGCGGTTGCGTGGCGCAGCTCCTCCGGCGCGGGCTGGCCGATATCGGAGACGGCGCGGTAGGAGCCGATGGCATGTTCGCGATCGCCGTTCGACACCGCGCCGCCTTCATCCACCGTGATCATGCGGTAGTTGCCGGAAAGCGAGCGCGGCCGGGAAGCGAGGAAAAAGACGTTGGCGCCGATCGGCTCCATGAGCACGCGATAGCGCACCAGATGCGGCGGGAGTGCGGCCAGCGTGGCGGCGCGCGTCGTGCTCAGGTCGTAGTTGCCGTCGGGATTGCTGAGCGCCGTCGCCTGCTGCTGCGGATTTGACCAGCGGACGCCATCGAACGCTCGCAGCGCCACGCCGCGCCACTTCAGGTCGTGTCCGCCGCGATTGTCGCCATCGATCTGGATGTGCATGATGACGGTGTCCGACTGCTGGATCTGGCCGATCTCGCCCAGCCTAACGTCGTCGCTGAAGCCGCTGACCAGAGCATTGTGCGGCGCATAGGCGCTCAGATATCCCGTCGAAAGCCGCGGCATGATGAAGAAGATCAGCGATGAACCCAGCGCCGTTCCCAGCGCCAGCGCCAGGGCGGTGGTGGAAAGCGATCCGGTCAGCCGCCGCGGCCCTCCAGAGGCGTCGCGGGGCTGCGCGGTGGCGCGCGCGGAGGAGCGCCTCATCTCCATGCTGATAAAAGTCGAGGCCGCCAGCAGCAGGAACGCGCAAAACGCGGCGAAGAAGACTGCATCCACCGTGAGTACCGCCGCCGCCAGCACCGACAGGAAAGAGATGATGGCCAGGTAAACGTGATCGCGGTCGCGCTGCACCGAGAACATCTTCACCACCATGATGAACAGCACCAGGTGGACGGTGGCGGAAACGAAACTGCCGGAGAGCAGGAAGAGGTCGCAGACATAGAAGACCACATACACCAGCGTGAGGTACGACGCCCAGCGCTCGGGCAGTTGCAGCGTGCGCCCGCGGACCAGCAGGTATCCGCGGCAGAGCAAGGCGAGCGAGACCAGGAGCAGCGCCGGCGCGTCCAGCTTGCCGGTGCTGGCCAGGGTCACGAACCCGGTTACGATCAGCAGGAAGAGCGACACTTCGAAATATCGGGTGATCGGGTCATCGGGTGATCGGGTGATCTGAGATCGTGTGATCGTGTGATCAACTGAACGGGACATTGCTGCCTATCATTGGCTTGTCTGAAACTTCCTGTCAATGACCCGATGACCCGATCACCCGATGGTAAAATGCCTTCCTGGCGCCGGGTCCCGCGCAACCCAATCCCGCCAACCCCGCCAGGTCCGGAAGGAAGCAACGGTAACGGGTCGTTGGGTGTGCAGCGGGGTGCTCGGCGCCTTTTTCTGTCATCCTTCGCGAGGCAAAGCCGAGCGGAGGATCTGGGGATGCGGCGTGTGCCGCCAAGCTGGTGGTGCTAGGCAGTGTCGTCAGATTCTCCCGCCTCCCTTCAGTCGGCGGAAGAATGACAGGCTTTATTGGGATCAACAGCCAAGAGCCGACAGCCGGCTCCCGCTTCCACATAGACTTTCTCCGCCCGCATAGTTCAGAATACAAATCTTGGCGAAGGAGCGCGCATTGCCGAACAAGCCAGGGGCAAAGATCACGGCGCTGGGGACTTACGTTCCGCCGCGGCTGCTCACCAACGATGACCTCGAGAGGATGGTGGACACCACCCACGACTGGATCATGGAGCGCACCGGCATCCGCCAGCGGCACATCGTGGACAAGGGCGTGGCCAGCTCGGACCTGGCGGTCGAGGCCGCGCGGGCGGCGCTCGCGGAACGCGGCATCGAGCCCTCGGAAGTAGAGATGATCATCGTGGCCACCGTCACCCCGGACATGTTCTTTCCCGCCACCGCCTGCCTTGTGCAGCACAAGCTGGGCTGCCCCGGGGCGTGGGGATTCGACGTTTCCGCCGCCTGCTCGGCCTTCCTTTATGCGCTCCAGTGCGGCACCCAATACGTCGCCAGCGGCGCACACAAAAAGGTGCTGGTCATCGGCGCCGACGTGATGTCCTCCATCATCGACTACACCGACCGCGCCACCTGCGTGATCTTCGGCGACGGCGCCGGGGCGGTGCTGGTCGAGCCCACCGACGGCGATTCTCTCGGCATCATCGACTACCTGCATGAGATCGACGGCTCCGGCGCTTGCTCGCTCTATATGCCCGGCGGCGGCAGCTTGCATCCTTCAACCCACGAGACCGTCGACAAGAAAATGCACTACGTTCACCAGGACGGCCAGGCGGTGTTCAAGTACGCGGTACGCAAGATGTCGGAAGTCTGCGAGAAGCTGCTGGCCCGCAACGGCCTCACCGGCAAAGACGTGGACGCGTTCATCCCCCACCAGGCCAACCGGCGGATCATCACTGCCACCGGCGACCGCCTGAAGCTGCGCCCCGAGAGCGTCATCATCAACATCGACGAATACGGCAACACCACCGCCGGCACCATTCCGCTGGCCATGGAGACCGCCCGCCAGAAGGGCATCCTCAGGAAGGGCTCGACGGTGATGCTCGCCGCCGTGGGCGCAGGCTTCACCGTGGGGGCGACGTTGCTGAGGTGGGCGTATTAAAACCGTCGTTGGTCGTTGGTCGTTGACCGTTAGCGCCCTGCCAGCGCGCGAAGCGCGCGCTAGAACGTAGCCCACGGCGTAAGCCGTGGGGGCAAAGCGGAACATAAGCGCAGCCCGCGAAGCGGGCGAAAGAGCGGCGATCATCTCGCACAATGAACCCAGCCAAAGCCGCCAAAGTCCGGCACATCTTCGACAACGCCCCATTCATCCGCGAAATGGGCGTGGAGCTGACCTCCATCGAAGACGGCTGGTGCGAGACCCAGCTCGTCCCCGACCGCCGGCATAAGCAGCAGCATGGTCTCATCCACGCCGGGGTGATGGCCACCATGTGCGACCACACCGCCGGCTGCGCCGCCCGCGGCAAAGTCGGGATGGATCAGGACGTCCTCACGGTAGAGTTCAAGATCAACTTCCTGCGGCCCGCCGTGGCCGATCGCCTGCGCTGCCGCTCGCAGGTGCTGCGCGCCGGCAAGACGCTTGTAATTTGCGAGTCCGAGGTCTACGCAGAGAAAAAATCGGAAGAGAAGCTGGTAGCCAAGGCGATGGTCACGCTGGCGGTGACGGGCGAAGTCGTAAGTCGCGAGGCTAGGCAATCGCCGGAATCGCCGTGATCGCCGTGATCTGGTCGCGTGGTCCGTCGATTTCGGCGATCCCGGCGATATCGGTGATTCCGGCGATCATCGGTACTCGCAACTCGGTAGCCGCTAGGGGTGCGTCATCCTCTCCGGCTTCACCAACTGGTCGAACTCCTCGCCCGTCAGGAAGCCCAGCTTGAGCGCAGCTTCGCGCAGGCTGCTGTGCTCGACGTGCGCCGTGTGCGCGACTTTCGCCGCTTTGTCGTAGCCGATCTTGGGCGCGAGCGCGGTCACCAGCATGAGCGAGTTCTTCACGTACCAATCGATCTTCTCGCGGTTCACCTCGATGCCGTTGACCATGTACTCGACGTAGCCATGGCAAGCGTCGGTGACGAGCGTGACCGAGTGCAGGAAGTTGTAGATCATCACCGGCTTGAAGACGTTGAGCTCGAAGTTGCCCTGCGAGCCGGCGAAGCCGACCGCGGCGGTGGCGCCGTGCACTTGCACGCAGACCATGGTCATGGCCTCGCACTGCGTCGGGTTCACCTTGCCCGGCATGATGGACGAGCCGGGCTCGTTCTCCGGGATGGTGAGCTCGCCCAGGCCGCAGCGCGGCCCGGAGGCCAGCCAGCGGATGTCGTTAGAGATCTTCATCAGCGACGCGGCCAGCGTTTCCATCGCGCCCTGCGCGAAGACAATCTCGTCGTGCGCGGAGAGCGCCGCGAACTTGTTGCCGTGCGAGCGGAAGGGAAGACCTGTCAGCTCGGCGATCTTCTTTGCGGCGCGCTCGGCAAACTCGGGATGGGCGTTGAGCCCGGTGCCCACCGCCGTCCCGCCAATGGCGAGGTCGTACAGCCCTTCGTTCACCTGCTTGAGTCGCACGATGTCGCGCTCGAGCAGCGAGGCCCAGCCGCCGAACTCCTGCCCAAGAGTGAGCGGGACAGCGTCCTGCAGGTGAGTGCGGCCGATCTTCACGATGTCGTTGAACTGCTTGGCTTTGGCGGCGATGGCGTCGCGCACCGTTTGGATGGCCGGGATCAGTGCCCGCGCCACCCGCTCCGCCGCCGCGATGTGCATGGCCGCCGGGAAGGTGTCGTTTGACGACTGCGACATGTTGACGTGATCGTTAGGATGGATGGGCTTCTTCGATCCCATCTCGCCGCCGGCCAGCTCGATGGCGCGGTTGGAGATGACCTCGTTCACGTTCATGTTGGTTTGCGTGCCGCTGCCCGTCTGCCATATACGCAGCGGGAACTGGTCGTTCAGCTTGCCGGAGATGACCTCGTCGGCGGCCTGCACGATCAGCTTGGCCTTGTCGGCGGGCAGCTTGCCCAGATCCTGGTTCACCAGCGCGCAGGCTTTTTTCAAGATGCCGAAGGCCCGGATCAGCTCCGGGGGCATGGTGTCGCGGCCGATGTTGAAGTGCAGCAGCGAGCGCTGCGTCTGCGCGCCCCAGTAAACATTCGCCGGCACCTCGATGGTGCCCATGCTGTCGGATTCCGTGCGGGTGCGGGCGGTAGTCATATCGATTGCAGTAGCCATGGCGTGCTCCTATGAAGGGCAGTACTCAATAGGGATGTATGACACGAAAACACATAATTTTACGCCTATGGCGATCATTGGGATGAAACGAATTTAGACCTCAACGAATGCTGTCATCCTTCGCGAGGGCGAAGCCGAGCGGAGGATCTGACGAACCGGCCTACGCCACCGGTACTGGTGGTGGGAGCCTTGTGGTCAGATTCTCCCGCCTCCCTTTGGTCGGCGGAAGAATGACAGCTCAATGAGGGCCGTGCCACGGGCTGCGCTTGGTACTTGGTACTCACTCCTGAAGGTGCTGTATCGTATCTCGGATGGTTACCAACGACATCTTCGACGTGCTCGTCATTGGCGCCGGGCCCACCGGCCTCGCTTGCGGCACCGAAGCGCAGCGCCGCCGGCTGAAGACCGTGGTGATCGACAAGGGCTGCCTGGTCAATTCGCTGTTCCACTATCCCGCGGGCATGGTGTTCTTCACCACGCCGGAGCTGCTGGAGATCGGCGACATGCCGTTCTCGAGCGCCCACCAGAAGCCCACGCGCGAAGAAGCCCTGGAGTATTACCGGAAGGTTGCGCAGCACTACCGGCTCGACGTCCGCCAGTACCAGCGCGTGGCGCGCGTCCAGGGCAAGGACGGCGACTTCCGCATCACCGCCCTCGACCAGCACGAGCGCCCGCTCGCCTACCGCACCCGCAAGCTCATCCTCGCCACCGGCTACTACGACCTGCCCAACATCATGGGCATTCCCGGAGAAGACCTTCCCAAAGTCACTCACTATTACCGCGAGCCGCATCCCTATTCCAACTCCGAGGTTCTGGTGATCGGCGCCAAGAATTCCGCCGCCATTTCCGCCCTCGACCTCTACCGGCACGGGGCGCGGGTGACGCTGGTGCACCGCGGCTCCGGCATCAGTCCCAACGTGAAGTACTGGATCAAGCCCGACATCGAGAACCGCATCAAGAACGGCGAGATCAAGGCCTACTTCGAGTCCAGCGTGAAGGAGATCCGCACCGACGACGTGCTCGTCCAGACCCCTGAGGGCGAGGTTCGCGTGAAGAACGATTTCGTGCTGGCCCTCACCGGCTACCATCCCGATTTCGACTTTCTGCGCAGCCTGGGCATCCGCCTGGCGGAGGACAAGTGCCGCCCCATGTGCGATCCGCAGACCCTCGAAAGCAACGTCCCCGGCATTTACCTGGCCGGGGTGATCGTGGCGGGCTCCGCCACCAGCGAGATCTTCATCGAGAACGGACGCTTCCATGGCCGCCAGATCGCCGAGGATCTGGAGCGCAAGCTGGGTGCATAGGATTTCACCATATTCAGTGCAAAGATTTTCATAAACCCCAGGGCGGCGGTGTGCGTCTAATTCAGCAGGGGGCGCGGTCGGTTTTCCGTTCCGGGCCCGCACCCGAGCGTAACCTTGAATTTCAGCGGGAAAAGTAGCAGAATCTTGGAGTAGGCCCAAGGTAACCAGTGAGTTAATAGGCGAGCCATGACCAGCCGGGGAAGCCAAGGTGTGTGCCAGCGCGTGTTGGCGGTAGTGTTGGCGTCGCTCGTCTCCGTGCTGCCGTTGCTGGCGCAAGGACCCGCGGAACATCCCGCTGCCGGGCAAGTAACCGCCATTGTTCCCGCCGCCCAGCGCAACAACAAGACACTCAAACTCAAGGAAGAAGTGGATTGGAACGACCTGCTGCGCACCGATCGTGCGGGGCGGGCGCGGTTGAGTTTGCGGGACGGTTCCATCCTCAGCCTCGGCTCCTACAGCGAACTGAGAGTGGTGGAGCACGACCCCACCGGCCAGCAGACGCTGGTGCAGTTGAATTTTGGCAAGGTGCGCAGCCGGGTGGTGTCCATCAATCAATCCGGTGGCCGCTTTGAAGTGCGCACGCCCCTGGCCGTGATCAACGTGCTGGGCACCGATTTCTTCACCCAGTACGACGCGCCCAGCAACACCTTCCGCGTCATCTGCTATAGCGGCAGCGTGGGGATCTCCGGCGTCGGTAAGTTTGAAGGTAAGAGCGAGACCATCCACGCCGGCCAGATGCTGGAAATTAGTTCCTCCGCTTTTGGCGCACCGCAGGCCACGCTGAACGCCCTCCAGCAGGACAGCATCGCCGAGACCACTACCGAGGGAGCGGGGCCGGCGAACGCCGATTCCCACCTGCTGCGCAACGTCCTGATCGGCGCGGCTTCCGCTGCCGTGGGAGTGGTCGTGGGATTGGTCAGCAGCGGGGCCTTCACCTCCTCCAGCCAGAGCACCTCTTCTTCCAGCCAGAAGAAGCCGGGCCAGCAGTAGCCGGCGCCTACTTCAGCAGATATTCCTCTACAAACCTCACCGTCGCGTAGAACTGGAAATCCGCATTTTTCTTTTTAGCGAAGCCGTGGCCTTCGTCCCTGGCCATCAGCCACCAGACCGGCACGCCCTTCTGTTTAAGAGCAGCCACCATCTGCTCGCCTTCGCCCACCGGCACGCGCGGATCGTTCTTGCCGGCCACGATGAACAGCGGATGGGTGACCTTCTGCACGTTGTTGAGCGGGGCGGTGCGTTCCAGGAACTCGCGCATCTTCGGATCGCGCTCGTCGCCGTACTCCACGCGGCGCAAGTCGCGGCGATAGGCCTCGGTGTGCTCGAGGAAGGTCACCAGGCTGGACATGCCAACCACGTCCACCGCGCAGCGAATCTTGTCAGGATAGTAAGTCGCCACCGCCAGCGTCATGTGGCCGCCGTAGCTGCCGCCGGTAATCATGATGCGGTCGCCGTCGAGGTCGGGGCGGGTCTTGATCCAGTCGAGCAAGGCGCCGATGTCTTTGTAGCTGTCCTCGCGCTTGAAACCGTTATCCAGCGTTAGGAAGGTCTTGCCGTAACCATTCGAGCCGCGGACGTTGGGGAACACGATCGCGACGCCGAGTTCGTTCAGAAAATAATTGTTGCGTCCCAGAAAGCCAGGTCGAAACTGCGCCTCGGGCCCGCCGTGGATGTTGACGATCACCGGCCGCTTGCCGGTGAAGCGCGCCGGAGGCCGATAGAGGAAGCCCGAGATCATGCGCCCGTCGAAGCTCTTCCAGCGCACCAGCTCCGGGTCCGGCAGAGCGGACGTGTTCAGCCCGGCAGTTTCGCTGGAGGTCCAGCGCTCGAGCTTGCCGGTTTTGGTGTCGATGGAAAAAACGTCGGAAGGCGAACGCGAGGTGGCCAGCGCGAGCGCAAGGTCGCGGCTGTTCCTGTGCCAGCGCAGCCCGCCGATCACGCCCAGGGGCAACTTGGGCACGGGCCGTTCCTTGCGCGTGGCCGTATCCATCAGGTGCAGGACGCTCATGCCATCTTCGTTGGTGGCAAACGCCAGCGTCTTGCCGTCTTCGGAAAGCTCGAACTGATCCACGTCCCACTTGATGTGCGAGGTCAGGTAGGCGTGCTGCCTGGTTGCCAGGTCGATGTAGGTGAGGCGCTGAAACTCGGAATCTTGGTCCGTCGTGACGTAGAGCCCTTTGCCGTCCTTGCTGAATTCAGCGCCACTGTAAGCGACCTTCTCAGGGCCGCCCTTGGGAGTGATCAGCGTCTTCTCGCCGGTGCCGGCGTTGACCACCCAAACATAGCTCTCGTTGATCGAGACGAATTCCATCAGCGCGAACTGCTTGTCGTCGAATGACCAGCCGCTCACCGCCCATCCCCCGCCTTCCAGTTGAAGGAGCAGGTGATCGCTCTTGGCGTCGCGCGGATCCATCATCCAGATATCGGTGTCCTTGCCGTTGCGCCGGGTGGAGCTGTAAGCGATGCGGTCGCCGGAGTGGTTCCACTGCACGCCGAGATTGCGCGACTTGCCGTCGGTCAAGAGCGTCGAGTCGCCGGTTGAGAAATCGTAGCGATAGATCTGGAACCACTCGCCGCCGCCCACGTCCTTGAGGAAAAGAAAATAATCGCCCTTGGTCGGCTGATAGGACGCTGAGAGTACGCGGTCGGGGAAAAACGTCAGTTGCGAGCGGTCGCCGCCGGGGAACTTCACCTGGTGCACTTGGTTGGTGTCGCCGAAGCGGGTGGTGATCAGCAGGCTGCGCTCGGTGGGATGCCAGTCCTGCAAGGCCGCGGTGCGGAACTCGGTGTAGCGGTTGGTGGTGGCCGCGATCGCCGCGGGGATGCTGGGAATGCCGTCAATGACGAGGTTGTCGCCGGGAACGATGTCGGCGGGCGGAGCCTGGGCGGTGAGCAGGGCCGAAATCCAGATAATGGCGCACAAAACGCCGGCAAAGCGGAGAGTTTTCATCAGCGCCTCAGAGGTATCAAAGAAAAGACGCGAAAGTATACGACAGGGTAGCAGTGGCGACGTGAAAGGAAGGACGCTTTGTAGAATTAGCGGACCATTCGACCTTACCGGAAGTGAAGAAAGAAGGTGATCGGCTTGAGCACTCCACAGGCGGAATCCCATGGTTCCACCAGTTTCTGCTCTCCGCCGTACGCCGTGGGCTTCTTGCCGTTCTTCAGCCTGACCGAGTGAACCACAAAGAGGACCGCGGACGGGGCGTTCTTTTGTAGGAAATCAACCTCGTTTCGAGTCAGGGCCACAGCCGCACCAGTCGTGCGAGTCCCCTTAACTTCCACGAACTTTGTTACACCCTGCTTCCTACATAGCAGATCGTAAGGCTTGCCGACACGCTTTACAGAGAACCCCAATTTTGTGAAATGCCGCTCGGCGGATTTCATCGCGTGTTCTTCCACAGCCCGGCGAATTTTCGGGTTCGTTTCGAAGCCGGCAGAGGTCTCGATTACAATTTCCGCAGCCTCACTTTGTTCAGCTTCCGCGTCTTCGTCCTCAAGCAGGTTAGGCCCAGCGTAGTTTTCGACGTACTCCAGTACGCGCTCCATCCAGCGCTTGCGGCCGTCATGTTCATCGAAGTAGCGGACATTCGATTGTCCCATCCCACCCGCCCGACCCTTCGCCAATGGGACGTCCTGTTTCCGCGCGGGAGTCGGAACCAAGCAGGCTTTGGAGGCTGGGGCACGAACGCAGGAATCTATCTTCTTCTTGTAGTCGACTCTGAGCGGATGGCGTCTTTTCTTTGCGTAGACCGTTGCGTCCTTGTACCAGCCAACGACGCGCTGTCCGCCTTCCTGCGGGTGTCTGGCGACAAACACGACGGTGACGTTATCCAGTTCAGCCTTTCCCGTGGCTGCTGGGTCAAGACGTCGAAGGTTGACGGCTGTGCCGCCGGATCCAGCGTTCACAAAGCCGTAGAGATATTCTTTGACCGGCTTGAAGTTGAAGAGTTCGCTGCCGATGTGTTCCCTGTTGTACCTTCCCCCGCCTTGAGGGCGTTCTTCGCGTGCGCCGTTATATCGCCTCATCCAGCCTATCCGTGCGAATAGGATTCGCCGGCGCATTCTTGTCGCTCCTTCACCCTGAAGAGTCACTTTACGAGCAGTCCAGGGGGACCGTTAAAATCGTGGATGTGGGCTCAGAACGGAATATCCTCGTCCGTGATCCCGCCCGAATGGGCCGGCGCCGGCTCGGGCTCGGGTGCGCGCTGGTCGAAATTGCTGCTCCCGGCTCCGGCCGAGCGGGAAGCGCCTTCGCCGTCACCGCGTCCGCTCAAGAGCACCAGGTCGTTGACGACGATCTCGGTGCGATATTTCTTCTCGCCGGTGGTCTTGTCGTCCCAGGAACTGGTTTGCAGCCTGCCCTCGACGTAGATCTTGCTGCCCTTCTTCACGTACTCGCCGATGATCTCGGCGGTGCGCTGCCAGGCGACCAGGTTGTGCCACTCGGTGCGGTCCTGCCATTGGCCGGCCTTGTCCTTGTAGCGCTCGTTGGTGGCCAGGGAGAACTTGGCGACCGGCGTGCCGCTGGGCGTGACCTTCACTTCGGGATCCTTGCCCAGGTTGCCGATCAGGATGACCTTGTTGACGCTCTTTGGCATGGGGAGACTCCTAAGTAGGACGCTTGGGAGAGGCAACTATACCAGCCTGCGCTCGCCGGTTGCCAGTGACCGTTCGCCGGGGAGAAGTTTGACCGTATCTGGGACCGGCCACGGATTCACACGGATTCTGACTGATTGAGGAATGTCGGTGCCTATCCCTGCAAATCCGTGACGTTCTTGCACTGGCCCTCGAATCTGGACATTCACATCCAGTTTCCGTAAGTGCCTGAAATCTCAGCATATCCGTCCCGCTCAGCGGACTCACATCTCCCTTAAACCACTAATTTCCGCCGTTCGCTACAAAGCGGTTAAGGGGTTCCGGCCCGGCAGACAACAATGGGTACCCAAGTGGGGGCTCTCAAGTCAGTCCGCCAGAACGTGCATTCGTGTGGGCGTGCCGGTTCCGCGCCCGTCAACCGCAACCACCGTGGTCTACCAGTGAGGGAAATCAGATGAGCACTTCGACGCATCCCCCGGCACCGCAGGGTGGATTGGTGCAGATCGCTTCGTTGGAAGAGCTGATTCAGCAGCGCGTGGCCGAGGAGCGCGCCCGCCTGGAGAAGGAAGCGGGCATCGTTCACAAGCAGGTCCACCAGTTCCATAAGCCCATCGAGCGTCCGTTCACGGCCGATCAGCGTCCGCGCACCACGCTGTTGTTCGGCGGCCTCACCTGGAAGCACGAGAAGCTGGTGCATGGCGCCATCGAAGGCCTGGGATACAAGTGCGAGGTGGTGCCCACGCCCGACGTGCGGGCGTTTCAGCTCGGCAAAGAGTACGGCAACAACGGGCAGTGCAACCCGACCTACTTCACCGTCGGCAACCTGGTGCAGTACCTGCAAGCGCTGGAAGGCGCGGGCATGAAGCGGCAGGACATCATCGACAACTACGTCTTCCTGACCGCCGGCGCCTGCGGCCCGTGCCGCTTCGGCATGTACGAGGCCGAGTACCGGCTGGCGCTGCGCAATGCCGGTTATGACGGCTTCCGCGTGCTGCTGTTCCAGCAGGGCGGAGGGCTCGACCAGTCCGGCGCTGAAGCCGGCCTGTGCCTGAATCTCGATTTTTTCCTCAACATGCTCAACGGGCTGAACATGGGCGATTGCATCAACGAGGTTGGCTACAGCGTCCGGCCCTTCGAGCTCGAAACCGGCGCCACCGACGCTCTGCTGGATGAAGTCGTGGACTACATGCACGAGGTGCTCAAGAAGAAGTCGCCGTGGCAGGTTGAGGATAAGCTGGGCAGCATCGCCAGCAAGATCCCGATGAAGGGGATCGTCAACTATCTGGGCAAGTTCCTGGAGCAGCTCTACAGCGACGACTACGTACAGGAACTGCACCACGTGCGCCAGCGCTTCGATGCCGTCACCGTGGACCGCCTGCGGGTGAAGCCCATCGTCAAGGTCACGGGCGAATTCTGGGCGCAGACCACCGAGGGCGACGGCAACTTCAACATGTTCCGCTTCCTCGAGCGCGAGGGCGCGCAGTTGATCGTGGAGCCCATTGGGACCTGGATCAACTACCTGATTCACCAGGCCATCCAGGAAGCCAAGGACAAGAAGGGACTCGAACAGGGCGCGATCCTGCCTCCGGCGTGGCGGCTGGACAAGCACGCCAAGATCGAGCTCAACCTGCGCAACAAGATCATGAAGCTGCGCGCGGCCGAGCTGATCTTCCGCCGCGAGTATCACAAGATCGTGGAAGCGCTGGGCGGCGTCGGACACAAGCTGGTGAGCCAGTACGAGCTGCAGCGCGTGGCCCATCCTTACTACAACTCCCGCGCCTCCGGCGGCGAAGGCCATCTGGAAGTGGCCAAGAACATCTACTACTCCAACCACGAGCTGGCGCACATGGTGCTCTCGCTCAAGCCCTTCGGCTGCATGCCTTCCACCCAGTCCGACGGCGCTCAGTCGGCCGTGGTGTCCCATTACAAGGACATGATCTACCTGCCCATCGAAACTTCGGGCGAAGGCGAGATCAACGCCCACAGCCGTGTGCAGATGGCGCTGGGCGAAGCCAAGGCCAAAGCCAAGCTGGAATTCAAGTCCGTGCTGGAGAAGATCGGCAAGAGCGCCGACGAGCTCCGCGCTTACGTGAACGAGCATCCTGAGATGCAGCGCGCCCTTTACAAGGTTCCGAAATACAAGGGCGTGATCGGGACGGCGGCGAACTTCGCCATCGACGTGGCCGGGAAGATGGGCGTCAAGGCGCCGTACCACGTTGAGGTCCACTAGCGTGCAGGGACGCAGCATCCTGCCGCACCGTTAATACCTGTCATCCTGAGCGACGCCTGAGTCGAGCGGAAGCGAGACGAGGGCAGCGAAGGATCCGGAGATTGTTAACGAGCCCATGCAGCGAGAGTGGGAAATGACACTGTCAAGATCCTTCGCGTGCGACCGCGCGGTCCAAGAACGGGCCTCAAAAGAAAAACCACGCGGTCGCAAGCTCAGGATGACAGCCATGAATAACGATATGGGGTGCAAATGTCTGGCTTGACCGACAAAGCGGTTCCTGACAAGAAGTACGACCTGCTGTGGTTGGGCATCGACGTTGGCTCGACCACCGTCAAGGTCATCGTGGTGGACGACGCGAGCGACCAGATCCTGTGGCAGGACTACCAGCGTCACGACACCAAGCAGCCCGAGAAGGCGCTGGAGATGCTCAAGCGCATCGAGGCTGACCTGCCGGGCACGCCGCGGGAGAACTATCGTGCCTTTATCACCGGCTCCGGCGGCTCGACCGTCGGCAAGCACGTGGGCGCCAAGTTCGTGCAGGAAGTCAACGCCGTCTCGCTGGCGGTGGAGAAGCTCTATCCCGAGTGCGGTTCGGTGATCGAGCTCGGCGGGCAGGACGCCAAGATCATCATCTTCAAGGAAGATCCCGAGACCGGCAAAAAGAAGAAGCTGCCCTCCATGAACGACAAGTGCGCGGGCGGCACCGGCGCGGTGATCGACAAGATCAACGCCAAGCTGCGCATCCCCACCGAAGAGCTCTGCAACATGGGCTACGAAGGGCTGCGGCTGCACCCGGTGGCCGGCAAGTGCGGTGTCTTCGCCGAGACCGATATCAACAGCCTGCAGAAGCAGGGCGTGCCGCCGCCGGAACTGATGGCGTCGCTGTTCGAATCCATCATCCAGCAGAACCTCTCGGTGCTGACGCGCGGCAACACCCTGCGTCCCACCGTGCTGCTGCTGGGCGGTCCCAACTGCTACATCAAGGGCATGCGCGACTGCTGGAAGTCGAACATCCCCAAGATCTGGGAAGAGCGCAATTATCCGCTGCCCGAGGGCGTCGACCCCAAAGAGCTGATTAAAACTCCGGACAACGCGCAGTATTTTGCCTGCATTGGCGCCATCGAGTACGGCAAGTCGGAAGACCCGGGTGTTGGCCTCTACCAGGGCTACTCCAAGCTGGAGTGGTACATCACTGAAGGGCGCACCATCGAGAAGGCCAAGAAGGGTGGCGCCGCGGCGCTGGCCAGGACTCCGGACGAGTTGGCCGCATTCAAGGAGAAGTACAGGAAGCCTCCGTTCACTCCGGCGAAGTTCGAGACCGGGCAGGTGGTGGAAGGCTACATTGGTATCGACGGCGGTTCGACCTCGACCAAGGCCGTGCTGGTGGACAAGAACCGCAACATCCTGTGCAAGACCTACCAGCTCTCCAAGGGCAATCCCATCGAGGATACCCAGGAAGTCCTGGCCAAGGTCGCCAAGCAGGTCACCGACCAGGGCGCGACGCTCAACGTGCTCGGCGTCGGCACCACCGGCTATGCCAAGGACATTCTCAAGGATGCCGTCGGCGCCGACGTGGCGCTGGTCGAGACCGTGGCGCACACGCAGGCCGCGCTGCACTTCTATCCTGATGCCGACGTGATCTGCGACGTGGGCGGGCAGGACATCAAGATCATCATCCTGAAAGACGGCCGCGTTAAGGACTTCAAGCTGAACACGCAATGTTCGGCCGGCAACGGCTACTTCCTGCAGGGCACCTGCGAGGCCTTCGGGTTCAAGGTCGAGGAGTTCGCCGACATCGCTTTCAACGCCAAGGGATACCCGCAGTTCGGCTACGGCTGCGCCGTGTTCATGCAGTCCGACATCGTGGACTTCCAACGCCAGGGCTGGAAGCCGGAAGAGATCATGGCCGGCCTCTGCAACGTGCTGCCCAAGAATATCTGGTTGTACGTTTCCCAGATTCCCAACCTCTCGGCCATCGGGCGGCGGTTCATTCTGCAGGGCGGGACGCAGCACAATCTTGCCGCGGTGAAGTCGCAGGTGGATTTCATCGAATCGCGCTTCAAGGGCAAGGACGTGCAGGCCGAGGTCATCGTCCACAAGCACTGCGGCGAGGCTGGCGCCATCGGCTGCGCCTTCGAAGCCGTGCGCCTGTGGGAGAACGGCAAGCAGACCGAGTTCATCGGGCTCGACAGCGTGGCCTCGATCAGCTTCACCACCACCCGCAGCGAGGATACGCGCTGCTACTTCTGCAAGAACAAGTGCCTGCGCACTTTCATTGACGTCAGGACAGCCACGCCCAATCTCAACTACAAGCCGCCGGTCAAGACCAAGGTCCCGCTGGCTGCCGGCGCGCAGCGCCTCATCATCGCCACCTGCGAGAAGGGGACGGTCGAGAACGTCGAGGAGATGCGCGTTATCAAGGGCGGCATCGACTCCATCAAAAAGGAAAATCCCAACCTGGTGGAACTCGCGGCCAAGACGGCCTTCAAGAGCTACGAGCCGCCGGTAGTCGCGGACCCGCTGCCCAAATACCAGATCACCAAAGCGCAGAAGGATCGCACCGCGCTCATGAAGCGCCGCGCCGCGCTGAAGATCGGCATGGCCCGCGCCCTCAACATGTATTCCTGCGGGCCGTTCTTCACCGCCTACTTCGAGTCGCTGGGCCTGAAGGCCGAGAACCTCATCTGGTCGGAGTACACGAGCGAGCAGCTCTACAAAGAAGGCGCCAAGCGCGGAGCGATCGACCCCTGCTTCCCGTCAAAGGTCGGCATCCCGCACGTCCACAACCTGCTCTACGTGATCCATCCCAAAAAGCAGTTGGACGTGGTCTTCTTCCCCATGATCGACGTGCTGCCCAGCTTCCTGAAGAACACGCAGGCCAGCCGCGCCTGTCCCACCGTCACGGCCACGCCCGCTGCGGTGAAAGCCGCCTTCACCAAGGAAGGCGACCTGTTCAAGGAGAAGGGCGTCATCTGGATGGACACGCTGATCGACCTGTTTGACCTGACGATCTGTTCCCGCCAGATGTTCACCGACTGGAAGGACATTCTTGGCCTCGGCGAGGAGGAGAACTACCGCGCCTGCGAAGCGGGCTTCAAGGCGATGGACCAGTTCTACGTCTCCATGCGCGATCAGGCCCGCGAGATCCTCAAGCGCCTGGAAGCCGAAACCAAGATCGGCATCGTGCTGCTGGGGCGGCCTTATCACCACGATCCTGGCATCAACCACGAGATCCTGGAAGAATTCCAGAAGCTCGGCTATCCCATCTTCTCGCAGGATTCGCTGCCGCTCGATGACGAGATCGTCTGGAAACTGTTTGGCGATGATGTGAAGGCCGGCCTCATCGAGCACCCGCTCGATATTACTGACGCCTGGAAGAACTCGTACTCCGAGAATACCTCGCGAAAAGTATTCACCGCGAAGTACATCGCGCGTCACCCGAATCTCGTCGCCCTGGAGCTCTCCAGCTTCAAGTGCGGCCACGACGCGCCCATCTACACCGTGGTCGAGGAGATCGTCGAGCACTCCGGCACGCCGTATTTCTGCTTTAAAGACATCGATGAGAACAAACCGACGGGCTCGATCAAGATTCGCGTCGAGACCATCGGCTACTTCCTCAAGCGCTACCGCGAAGACATGGTGCGCAACCGGCAGAAGTCGCAGGGCGTCGAGGAGAAGCTGGAGCAGTTCGAGCGCCAGCTCCGCCGCGAACTGAGCCTGGCCGCCAGCTTCGGCGGCCGCACCTCCTCGTGCGGCACCGAAATGACGGCTCCGCCGGAGTTGATCAGCATCCAGCCGCTGCAGATGCCGTCGAACGACTTGGCTGGAGTGTCCGGAGATTAACTAACCGTTGGTTTGCTGATGAATTCGAATTGCACATCCCTCCTGAGTGCGGGAGGGATTCTTTTTGACGTTCAATGGCTCAATGACCCGATGGCCCGATCACCCGATTGAGGGCTGCGCTTGGTAGAATGATCGATGCCTATGATGGAAGCCGACAAAGTCATGTTCGAGATCTACCGGGAGAGCACCTACACCGGCAAATACCAGGTGGTGTATTTCACCGAGCTCAACGAACACAATAAAGAATACGAGATCAACCGCGCCATGTCGGGCGAGCACTTCTACGACGGGTTCATCCGGAACTTCCGCAAGGACGAGGCCAAGGAGATCATCGACAGCCTGCTCAAGCGCATGAACGAAGGCGAGAAGCTCACGCCCACGGACATCGAGGCCGCCCTGGCCAAGCACCTGCCCGAGTCAAGGTAGCGCCGGCGTCCCACCCGCACTCCAAAATCCGCTTGTTCCGCGGCTTTCGAACGATTAGCATCGCAGCACGGGGAGATCAGCGAACCCATGTCCACACAAGCTCCCGGCATGGTGCCGGACGAACTCAAGTACGAGCCCAAGTCCAAGGGCACGCTCACCGCGCGCCGCAAGAAGCCCAAGGAGCTGGCGGTGATTACCGAGTGCTGCACCGGCTGCGCCGGTTCGCCCGCCTGCGTCGAGTACTGCCCCATCGAGGACTGCATGTTCTGGGTTCCCGACGAAGACCATCCTCCCTTCGGCCGCATCCAGGTCGATCCGCTGCTGTGCATTGGCTGCAAGAAGTGCACCAGCAAAGGCCCGGACGGCGCCTTCCTGGACGGCTGTCCCTGGGACGCCATCGTGATGGTCGACACCACCGAGGTCGAGAAAGAAGTCGGCGTGATGCCATACTGATGGCGGGAGGGCACAGCTTTAGCTGTGCTATTGGAGCTTCCTTTCATCCTTGTCATTCCGAGCAGGCTTCAGCCTGGGAGGAATCGGCCTTACGGCTTCCCCAGCAGATCCAGCATCACCGCCGTTTCCGCTTCCATCGCCGTCTCGAGCGTGGGCTTCACGTCGGGAGCGAACAGCGACGAGTGCAGCGAGGGCAGGCGCTCGCCGGATGCCTTTGCCGCCTGGTATTTGGCCGGATTGACCGCGCCCACAAAGAACATCATCGCCGGCACGCCCGCCTTGCCGTACTCGGAGAAATCTTCCGCCACCATCTTGGGCGGCATCTGGACCACCTTGTCGTCGCCCAGCCGCCGGCGCAGAGTCGCTACCACGCGCTCGGTCAGCTTCGGGTCGTTATAGACGGAGTCAGATGCATCCGAGTATTCCACCAGCGGCGGCTTGGGAGCCCCGCCCGCTTCCGATTCCGCCTTGGCGATGCGCTCAATCGACGCCAGCAGGTGCTTGCGGGTTTCCGGCTGGTAGGAGCGCACCGTCAGTTGCAGGTGTACCTGGTCGGGGATGATGTTGTGCTTGGTCCCGCCGTGGATCGAGCCCACGGTGATGACGGCGGGGTCGCGAGGATCGAGTTCGCGCGAGACGATGGTCTGGAGCGACAGCACGGTGCGGGCGGCGATGACGACGGGATCGATCGTGGTCTGAGGCATGGCGCCATGGCCGCCCTTGCCGTAGATGATGATGTCCACGGAATCGACGTTGGCGTGCGAGTAGCCGGGAATAAAGCCCACGGTGCCCGCGGGCAGATCGCTGTCATCGTGGAAGGCGATTACGTAATCCGGCTTGGGGAAGCGCGTGAACAGGCCGTCTTTCAGCATGGCGGCCGCGCCCCCGACGGTCTCCTCCGCCGGCTGGCCGATCAGCACCAGCGTTCCGCGCCACTGGTCGCGGGCTTGGCTGAGCAGGGTGGCCGTGCCCATCCACGCCGACATGTGCACGTCGTGCCCGCAGGCGTGCATCACCGGGACCTCGACTCCCGACTCGTTGTACGTGGTCACCTGGCTGGCGTAAGCGAGGCCGGTCTGTTCTTTCACCGGGAGGGCGTCCAGCTCCGTTCGCAGCATCACCGTAGGACCGGCGCCGTTCTTCAGGACTCCCACCACGCCCAGCTTTCCGACGCCCGTGGTGACGTCGAACCCCAGTTTGCGCAGACCTTCCGCCAGCGCGGCCGCAGTCCGCTGCTCGTGGAACGACAGCTCGGGATGGAGATGCAGATCGATGTACAGGGCCTCGATCTGCGGCAGGATGGCGTCCACCGCCGCGGTCGAGGAGGGCGACTTGTCGGCGCCGGCGGCAAAGACCGCCACCGAGCACAGCAGTACCGCAATAACGCACCTTTTCATGGGACCTCCCGGAAAATCTACCACGGAGGCACGGAGACACAGAGACTTGGAACTTGCTCTTCTGCTCCTCGGTCCTCAGTGCCTCCGTGTCTCCGTGGTTTGTGTTTGGGGGCCAACTCTACTCAAAGCCGCCGGCAAAATCTAGCGCCCGGCGCGCTCCTCGATGGCCTTCTCGGTTTCCGCGGCCTGCTGCGCGATGCGCTGGGGCAGCTCGCGCGACGGGTTCTTGTAGGGCGCGACGGCCGGCAGGTCGTCAACCTGCCCGACGGCGTACAACGCGCGCAGCGCTTCCCATACCTGGTCGGCGCCCGGGTTCAGCACGGCAAGCGGGGCTCCTTGCGCGACGTCCGCTCCCGGCTGAGCTTCGATGGCGCGGATGTGCCCGGAAATGGGCGCGCGGACTTCCACCAGTTGCCCGTGATCATCGAGCTTCACCAGCACCGTGCCGTGATTCGCTGGCTCTCCTGCGCGTGCCACACCAGTGACGCGTCCCGCGGTGGGCGCAGTTACCACGAGCGGCTTGAGCATGGCCACGATCTGCGGCCGACCACTGGCATCGCCAAAGCGCACCAGCGCCAGCGCGGCGTTGCCGCGCACCTGCGGCGCGGGGTCGGAGATCATCTTCAGCAGAGCGCTGTGAAATTGCTGGTTGGAGTTGTCCTGGCCCATGATCCACGCGTCTGTGTTGCGGATCTCTTCTACGGGATAGGTGGCCAAGCGGACCAAGTCCGCCGACCACGGTCCGATATTTCGATTGCCGCGATTGATGCGCTCGCCGATCTGCACCAGCGCGTGCTGGATGTGGCGCGGCTTTTGATCATCGTGCAGATATTTGGTGATCTCCGCGTCGGTCAGCGGACGCCCGAACCAGGTGCCGCGCCAGAACAGGAACGGCATCAGCACTATCAACCACGCCACCAGGTAGAAAAGGATCTTGGTGCGCCGCGGCATGGGCGCGCGTTTGGGCTTTTCCGCGATTTCTTGCTCAACTATCATGTAGCCGCCGTTACTCCACATCCGCATCCAGCACGCGCTCCTGTTCAAGGTAGTGCGCCATGGCGTATTGCGCCAGCAGCGGATCGCGCACGCGGACGAGCGCTCCGCGCCATTCTCCCTGGGCGTGTGGCGCCGTGGGCGGATGCTTGCACTCGCCGCTCGATCCGAACTCCGGGCCGAAGGACGTGCTCTGAATCTCGTCGAACTGGTGGATTTTGCGCCAGGCGTCGTCGCCGATGGTGCCTCCGATATCGATCTTCAGCCGGACGTTGGGCATCAGAATCCCGCAACTATTCTCGGCGCCGCGTACAGGTGATAGAGCATCACGTAAATCACCACGCCGGTGACCGAAACATAGAGCCAGATGGGATACGTCCAGCGCGCGATGGCGCGGTGGCGGTCGAAGCGGCCGCGCAGCGCGCGCACCAGAGTAATGATCACCAGCGGAACCACCACCAGGGCAAGCGATGTGTGCGAGATCAGGATGGCGAAATATATGGGCCGCACTAACCCTCGTCCCTGGAAGCGGACGCTGCCCCAGCCCATGTTCGCGTGATACAAGACGTAACAAGCCAGGAACGCCGTTGAGCAGACGACGGCCGCAACCATGAATGCGCGGTGGGCCGCGACGTGCCCGCGCCGGATGAGCCCGCGCCCGGTCGCGATCAGCACAGCGCTAGTGCCGTTGAGGGTGGCGTTGATTATCGGGAAGATGGCGTAGTCAGTCATTTGGACTTAGTACAAAGTACCCAGTACCAAGTACCAAGCAAGAATTCGGCCGCCGCGCAACTTGGTACTTGGTACTCGGTACTTGGTACTTACTCACGCCGCCGGCTTCGTGCTGCGCCGGTTTGCCAGCAGGAAAGCCACGGCAAACACGACCGCCGAAAACACCGCCAGCACTGCGATCGATGATCCCAGCGAAAACTGCGGGCTGGCCGTCGCCGGGAACAGGGCTGCCCGCAGCGCCTCGACTCCGTAGGTCAGCGGATTCGCCAGCATGAGCACGCGGATCCATCCCGAAGCGCCCGCCATCGGGAACAGTGCGCCCGAGACCAGCCAGAGCGGGATCAGAAACAGGTTCACCACGGCGTGGAAGCCCTGCGCCGATTCCATCTTCCAGGCCACGGCGAAGCCCAGCGACGTGAGGCAGAACGAAACCAGCACCGTAATCAGCACGATCAAGCCGAACTGCGCCAGCCCGAAGTGCACGCCCACCGCCGGCGCGAATACCAGGAAGATCAATCCCTGGATGGCCGAGAGCGTAGTTCCGCCCAGCACTTTTGCCAGCACGATGGCCGAGCGGCTGATGGGCGCCACCAGCACGGAGAGCAGGAATCCTTCCTTGCGGTCTTCGATCACCGACATCATGGTGAAGATCGAGGTGAAGAGCACGATCATGATGAGCGCGCCGGGATAGAAGTATTCCAGGTAGTGCTGGCCGCCGGCGGCCGAGCCCGAGCGGAACGAGGTGCCGAAGCCCGAGCCCATCACCAGCCAGAACACCAGGGGCGAGAGGATGACGCCGGCGACGCGGCTGCGCTGGCGGTAGAAGCGCACCAGCTCGCGCCACCACAGCGACCCGACCGCGAGCCAGGCCCGGCTGCGTACGGCCGGCGCTCGCTCTGTGAGTGCTTCGATAGTGGTGCTTTGCGCCATTTTGTCTAGGGTGTCTCGCTTTCCGGGCCAGTCCAGAAGCGGTGCCCGGTGCGGTCGATGAATACGTCTTCTAATGTAGGCTTGCTAACGGAAATAGAGTCGATCTCCCCGGGAAAGGCTTCGACCACGTCTGTAACGAAACGGTGCCCGTGCTCGCGCTCCAGCCGCACTTTGCCGTCGATCACGCTGCAGGGGCCAAAGCGTTCAGTGATCCGCCGCGCCAGCGATTCCGGATCGCGCGCTTCCATCACGATGACCTCTCCGCCAATTTCGCGCTTCAACTCCGCCGGAGTCCCCAGCGCGACCAGTTTGCCTTCGTTCAGGATGGCCAGCCGGTCGCAGTGCTCGGCTTCCTCCATTAAATGGGTGGTGACGACCACGGTCACGCGCTCTTCGTCACGCAGCATCTTCAGATACAACCACAGGTCGCGGCGCGCGCCGGGATCGAGTCCGGTCGAAGGCTCGTCGAGCAGCAGGACCGATGGGTGATGTAGCAGTCCCTTAGCCAGCTCGACCCGGCGCTGCTGTCCGCCGGAGAGCTTTTCCACGCGGTCATTGGCGCGGTCGGCGAGGCCTACGCGCCCCAGCATCTCCGCGATGCGCCGCTTGAGCGCGCTGCCGCTCAGGCCGTAGAGATGGCCCTGGTGGCGCAGGTTCTCGGCGGCGGTAAGCTTGGCGTCCACGCTGGCGGCCTGGAAGACGACACCGATCTCCCGCCGCACCTGGTTGGGCTCGCGGCCGGCATCGTGTCCCATGATGGTTGCGCGTCCTGTCGTGGGCAGCATCAGCGTGGAAAGGATTCGGAACAGCGTGGTCTTGCCGCTGCCGTTAGGGCCGAGCAGGCCGAAGATCTCTGCCGCGCGCACGTCGAAGGACACGTCGTCGAGCGCCTGCCGCTCATCATAGCGGTGGCCGAGGCGCTCGATCCGGATCACCGGGGATTCGGTTCGTTCGGCTTGCGCGGCGGGAACGGATTCCAGGTCAGGCAATGGCATTGAGCATCATCAGCGCGAACAGCAGCGGGAGGTAGAAGACGCTGGCGATCAGCACCTGCCGCGCTCGCTGCTTGGATCGCGGCTTGCCGGGCGGCATATCGAGCTTCGCCAGGCGCACGCCGGTCCACAGGAACGCGAACCCCAGCGCCAGCGCGCCCGCGAAGTACAGCCAGCCAGCCATGTGCAACAGCGTCGGCGCCAGGCTTACCGGGATGAGCGCCACCAGGTAGAACAGGATGGCGCGGATGGTGGATTTGCCGTCCGAGTCCACCACCGGCAGCATGCGGATCTCAGCGTTCTCGTAGTCCTCGCGATAGAGCCAGGCGATGGAATGGAAGTGCGGGAACTGCCAGAAAAAAACGATGGCGAACAGAATCAGAGCTTCGGTTTCAAGACGGCCGCGCGCCGCCGTCCAACCCAGCACGCCCGGCATCGCTCCCGGGAACGCGCCCACGAAGGTGCAGAGCGGCGAGACTTTCTTGAGCGGCGTGTAGAGCCCGAGATAGGCCACCGCCGTGGCCAGCGCCAGCAGCGCGGTTCCGGGGTTGGCCAGGTAGTAGAGATAAATGACGCCGCCGACGGTCGCCACCAGCGCCACCGCCACGGCATGAACCAGCCCCATGTGGTTCGCCGGAAGGGGACGATGCTGCGTGCGGCGCATAAGCGCGTCTTCGCGGTGCTCGATGATCTCGTTGAACGCCGCCGTCCCACCGGAAACCAGTCCGATCCCCAGCAGGGCGTGCAGCAATCCCCATTGCAGGGAAGACGTGCCGTTCTTGAGCGAGCCCAGGTAATAACCGCACCAGGCGGTCATCACGATGAGCGAAGTAACGCGCAGCTTGAAGAGTTCGGCGTAATCCTGAAGCAGCGCCAGCACGCCGGTGCGCGGAACCATGAGCGGTTGCGTCGCGGTGCTCATGCCACCACCCTGCGGCCGGCCGGATGCGCCATCACCACCTCAACCTGTGGCGAGGTGTGCCGGTAGGCCTGGACCGCCAGGATTACCGAGGTCGCCAGCAACAGCGCGCCCACGGCGACGTGCGCGACCGTCGCGACTACCATGCTCAGCATGGGCTGCGGCGCCGCTGCTCCCCAGGCGACCCGCGTCAAGTAGGCGCCGAAGCCAAGCCCGAGCTGGACGAACAGCAGGATCAGCAGCGCATTCGCCGGCCGCCGTAACTGCGGCACGGCGGAGTGCTCGGCGAAGATACGCGCGATCGTCCACAGTAACAGGATGGTCACCACCACCGCGCTGACCAGGTGCGGCAGCAGTTTGATGCCGGAGTGGCGGAATGCTGCTCCTAAAATGAGCTGCAGGTACACCGACACGGCGGCGAGTGTGGCGAGCGTGCGCAGGCACGGCCGATGCCGCTCAACCACCACCACCGGCGGCACTTCCATCCACTGGCGGCTTGTAACCATCATCATGATGACGATCAGGCAGAAGAAGCTTTGCCCCAGCGTAGCGTGGGCAGTCGAGACCGCCGGCGGCAAGTAAAGCAGCACCGTGAGCCCTCCCAGCACGCCCTGTGCGATTACCGTACCCAGTGCGATGAGGCCCAGCTTGCGCATCCAGGGGCGGCGCTCGGCGCGCCAGGTCCACACGGCGAGGACGATGGTCAGCAAGCCAATGAATTCCGCGACCATGCGGTGCCCGTGCTCGAACTTCACCCCGCCGACCATGGGCGGAATGCGATAGAGCGAACCGAACGTGGTAGGCCAATCGGGCACGGAGAGCCCGGCGTCGTTACTGGTGACCAGCGCCCCCACCACGATCAACAGCAGGGTGCCGCAGGCCAGCAATGTGACGAACCGGTGATGCGCCCGGTTGTAAGGCAGTGTTGCCGAGTTCAGAAATCGCTCCCTGGGATCAAGCTCATGTAACTGATTCTGCTGCTATGGTCTGCGATGAAATTTTTGTGCCGAACTTCCCCACATCAGGTTCAGTGTATCAAAAAAACCAAGATCCCTCGCTCGCGCTCCCTCACTCCGTTCGGTCGCTCTTCACTCGGGATGACACGCAAGAAAAAGCCTAGAGACGCAGCATGCTGCGTCTCTTCTGGTGACTCATGTGTGCGGAGGGCGAGACGCCCTCCGCCACAGCCGGCGAGACGCCGGCGCTACGTTCAAGACTTACTGCCCGCCGGCTCCGCCCATCCCAGCTTTGAAGCTGAAGTCCTGGGTCTTGCTGTCTTTGGCGGCGACGGTGACGGTCTGATCCACCTCGCCGTACTTCTCATGCACGGCGGCGATGGTGTACGTGCCCGGAGGCAGTCCCTTCAGCTCGTACTTGCCGTCCTTGCCTGTGACCGCGAAGAACGGGGTCTTGACCACGCCGATGTACATCTTCATCCACGGGTGCTGGTTGCACTTCACCGGGATCAGCACTTCCTGGCGGGCGAAGTCCTTGGCGAGGGGCGCGCCCTTGGGCGGCTGCGATTCGTTCCACTCGCGGTTGTCCTTGGGCGAGGGATGGATGTTGTGCGTCGTGTTGTCACTGTTGACGATCTGCACCTTCTGGCCGGCCATCACGCCCAGCACGTGCGGATGATAGCGGCAGCCCATCTGGTCGAGCTTTGCCGGTTCCTTGGGAACGTCGAACGAGTAGTTGCCTAGCCCGTCTTTCACGTAGATGAACACGTTCTCCAGGTCGCCATTGTTTACCTCGACGGTTTCGGTCTCGTTGGTGCCCTTGCAGGCGGGATCCTGGCTCATGTCGATCTTCTGCGCTTTGGGTGCGGCGCCGTCGAACTTCACCGTTCCCGAGACCGTGGCCACGGTGGCGGGATCGATCTTGGCGGCGGGAGCAGCGGCTGTTTCCGGTTTCGCGGCTGCTTGCTCCGGGGGAGTTTCTTTCTTGCCGCAACCGGCGACGAACATCAATCCCAGCACGAGAAGCGACGCAAAGTACATCCTTTTATTCATATAGTCCTCGCATAGTAGTGTTCAAAACTGCCAGACAAACCGATCATTGTACTCCCGCTGGCGCGGAGCCCGCTGGCCGGCGGCTGGAGGCCTTCTTGCCGGCGGGCGCGCGGCCCACCTGACTGGAGACACGGCGCTGCTCCTCCGGCGTGAGCTGGAAGATGTAGCGCACCAGCAGTTCCCGATGATCCTTGTCGTAGCCTTCGAAGGCAGCCGGCGTTGGGCCCGCGAACACGTAGTGATCGCCGTCCTTGCGGAACAGGCCCGAGGGCATGGACGTCCCCGGGCTGATGCTCTGCGGGTCGGTCATCCAGCGCTCGGCCCATCCCGGCTTCAAACGGTCTTTGGCCATCAGGAAATTAGGAGCGGTAGCGGTCCTGTCGTGCGCCGCATCGCCGGTGGCGTGGCACTTCAGACAAGGCGCGGCGGTGCTGCTGAACAGGCTGCGCGCCAGGTCGGTTTCCCTGGCGGTGAGCGCTGGCAGCTTCTCCGGCGTGTAGGGCATGGGCTGCTGCGAGAGCGCCTGGAAGAAGCGCACCAGCTTGCGCCGCTCCGTGTCGGAGAAGAAGAACGTAGGCATGCGGATCTTCAGATACGGCCGCACGCCGTTGCGGTGGGTATCCGTCTGGCTCAGCGCCGGGTTGGCGAGAAAGCGCATCAGCCATTCCGGATCGACGCGCGCGCCCTCGGTGAGCAGCTTGGGCGGGAACTGCTCTTTCCAGTCGGGATCCTGATAGCGCCTGACGTTCTGCCACGAAGTCTGCTGGCCGGGCGTGAACTGGTGGCAGCCGACGCAGTTGTACTTGCGCACGATCCACCAGCCTTCTTGCACGTCGCGCCGCCAGTCTTCCGGCTTGTACTGGTAGGCGGCGGGCAGGGAAGTCTCCTGGCTGCCGAGCAGGAAGGTGACCAATTCCTGAATCTGGTCTTTGGTCAGGTGCGGGTCGGGCATGCGCAGCTTCTCGGTCTCCGGCTTCATCATGCCCTGGTCGTAGATATTGGGCATGGCCAGTTTGTGCTCGAAGAAGCCTTTGTGGTTGTACCACTCGCTGGTGGCGGGGCCTTCGGGCAGGCGCGCCTGGATGGCCTTGTCGGTGATGACTTCCTTGCCTTCCTCGGCCTTCTTGGTGTCGAGCGCGAAGTCGAGACGCTCGAGTGGCTTCGAGCCTTCCACCGTCAGCTCGGTGCCGATGCGGCCTTCGTCCTCGAAGCCCGAGATCTCGTGGCAGCCCGCGCATCCGAAGTGGCGCACCCACTTCTGGCCCTCAGCTTTCAGCTTGGGGTCGTCCATGAACGACGCCTCGGGATAGGACGCCGGGTCCTTCTGCCGCTGCGTCATCAGATAGGTGGCGATGTCGGCGACTTCATCGTCGGCAAGGCGCAGGTTGGGCATCACCGTCATCTGCTCGACTTGCAGCTCGTGGCCGTCGTTGGGACAGGTGGAGTGCTCGAAGTCGATCTGGTAGGGCAGGTTGTGCTTGGCGTAGTCCTCCGGTCCGATGTCCTTCTTCTCATACGGACAATAAGGACGCGTGCGCACGCGCGGGTTCTTGATCCAGCGGAACAGGTAATCGTAGTTGACCTTCTCGCCGACGCGGGTGAGGTTGGCGGCGAAATCTCCGCCCTGCATTTCCGAGCCCTCGCCGATGGAGTGACAGCCCAGGCAGCCGCGCGTCTCGAACAGTTCCTTGCCGCGCGTCGCGTCGCCCTTGGGCGCTGTGGGCAGCTTGTCGGTGA
>Ga0181530_10000238_pt1 | contig 69593 bp, 60 predicted proteins | sample PEATcosm2014_Bin_42_FD_119769 | JGI IMG/M metagenome (GOLD analysis project Ga0181530, IMG submission 119769) | Peatland microbial communities from MTU Mesocosm Facility, Houghton, MI, USA - PEATcosm2014_Bin10_60_metaG | ecosystem: Environmental > Terrestrial > Soil > Wetlands > Peat | place...
CTGGCCGCCAACCGGCGGGAATTGGAAGCCGCCGCCCCCGGCCAATCGCCCGCCGATCTTCTCGCCGACGCCGTCAGCTTCCGCTATGCGGCCATCCTGGCCGGGCAAGGGCCGGAATTGGACGAGAAATCGCTTCTCCAACTTCGCGCCCTGGACCGCGTCTGCCAGACGGTCGTGTACCTGCGCCGGAGCGATCAGAACGCCGCGCGGCTCAATACAGGAGGAGGGCCTCTTGGGCCATTCGTCCCATCCTTCCCATGCAGAGCTCGCCGGCGGGGGCGCCGGCCATCACATCCCGATTCGGAATCGGGACGTGTGGTCCCCGGAGTCGTTCCGTTTCGCACTTTTGTCTTGCGCCGGGGGGGCGGACTCTGAAGCTTTACGGCGGATTTTGCAAAACGACGCGACAACATCCTTGTCTCCCATGATGGCGCAGTACCGCCGCATAAAAGGCGAACTGCCGCCCGAGGCGCTGCTGCTGTTCCGCCTCGGCGATTTTTATGAGATGTTCTTCGAGGACGCCCGCGCCGGCGCGCAGTTGCTCAATGTCGCCCTGACCAAGCGCGGCCAGATCCCCATGTGCGGCATCCCCTTCCACGCCGCCGGCGGCTACATCGCCCGCCTGCTCAAGGCCGGACGCAAGGTCGCCATCTGCGAGCAGTTGGAGGAGGCCCGCCCCGGCCAGATCGTCAAGCGCGAGGTCACTCAGATTCTCAGCCCGGGCACCCATTTCGACGAGCGGCTGCTCGTGTCGGACCGGAATAATTTTCTGGCGGCGGTGTATCCGCGCGGAAATGTCTTCGGGCTGGCGCTGGTGGATTTGACGACAAGTGATTTCAGGGCCGCCGAACTGGAGGGCCCGCCGGCCCTGCTCGCCGAACTGGAGCGGCTGCGGCCCGCGGAGATTATTTACCCGGCCGGCGCGGCGGACTTCCCCGCGCTGGCGCAACAGGGCGCGGCGGTCTTCAATCCGTGCGAGGATTGGGTGTTCGCGCCGGAAACGGCCGTTTTCACCGTGCGGGAACATTTCCAGGTGGCGTCGCTGGACGGTTTCGGCTTGAGGGACCGGACGGCGGCAATTGGGGCGGCGGGGGCGGTGTTGTATTACTTGACACAGCAGTTGCGGCGCGATGTGTCGGCGCTCACACGGCTTTCGTTTTACCAGGGCGCGGATTTCATGGCGCTGGACCCGGCCACGCTGCGGAACCTGGAAATCCTGGAGCCGATGCGCCGCGACGCCCCGCGCTCCGCCTGCCTGTACGGCGCTGTCAACCGCACGGTGACGCCGATGGGCGCGCGGCGGCTGCGGGACTGGCTCGGTTCGCCCCTCGCCGCGGCGGCGCCGATTCTGCGCCGGCGCGACGCGGTGCGGCTTTGGCTGGAGAACAGCGCGGCGCTGGACGAGTTCCGCCTCGATCTGGCCGGGGTGCGCGACTTGGAACGGACGCTGGGCCGCCTGGCCGCCGGGTCCGGCAACGGGCGGGATTTGGTTGCCTTGCGCCAGGCGCTTGAGAAAATTCCCGGCCTGAAACGGCTGCTCGACCGGGCGGCGCGGAGCGCCGACGCCGCATCCGCGCCGCCGGACGCTTTGCGGGAGTTGGCGATTGAGCGGAATGAATCGGCGCAGAGCGCCGACGCTGCATCTATACAGCGCGCCGACGCCACATTGATCGGGGAGTTGAATTCGCAACTGGCCGAAACGCCGGATTTGCTGGAGACGATTTCGCGCGCGATTGTGGACGAACCGCCGCCGGCGCTGAAGGAGGGCGGCCTGATTCGCGACGGGTTCGATCCCGGCCTGGACGAGTTGCGCCACATCACGCGCGGCGGCAAGGACTGGATCGCCAAATTGCAGCAGGACGAAATCGGGCGCACCGGCATCGCCTCGCTCAAAGTGCGGTTCAATTCCGTTTTCGGATATTACATCGAGGTCACCAAGCCCAACCTGGACAAGGTTCCGCCCCATTACATCCGCAAGCAGACGGTCGCCGGGGGCGAGCGGTTCATCACGCCGGAGTTGAAGGAGATGGAGGGAAAAATCCTGGGCGCGGAGGAGCGGATGATGAAACTGGAATATGAATTGTTCCAGCGCGTGCGCGAGGAGGTGCTGGCGCAATTGCCGCGCCTGCAACAGGCCGCCGGGGCGCTGGCGCAATTGGACGCGCTGGCGTCGTTCGCCCAGACGGCGCGCCTTTACAACTATTGCGCCCCGGAAATCGGCGCGGAGTCCGTCCTGCAAATCCGGCAGGGGCGGCATCCGGTGCTGGAGCAAAGCCAGGGGGGGGAACGGTTTGTGCCGAACGACATTATGCTTGACAGAACCGCGCAACAGTTGATGCTCATCACCGGGCCGAACATGGCGGGCAAAAGCACCTTCATCCGCCAAACGGCGCTGATCGTGCTGCTGGCGCACACCGGCTCGTTTGTGCCGGCGGCGTCGGCGCGGATTGACCTGGTGGACCGGATTTTCACGCGCATCGGGGCGAGCGACGACCTGGCGGGCGGGCAATCCACGTTCATGGTGGAAATGAGCGAGACGGCGAACATCCTGAACAACGCGACGCCGCGGAGCCTGATTATACTTGACGAAGTGGGCCGGGGCACGAGCACGTTTGACGGACTGAGCCTGGCGTGGAGCATCGTCGAGCACCTGCACAACGTCGTCGGGGCCAGGACGCTCTTCGCGACGCACTACCACGAGTTGACCGAGCTGGCGGCGCGCCTGCCGCGTGTCAAGAATTACAACGTCGCCGTGCGCGAATGGAACGACCAGATTGTGTTCCTGCGCAAAATCGTCGAGGGCGCGACCGACAAGAGCTATGGCATCCAGGTGGCGCGCCTGGCGGGCGTCCCCAGGGCGGTCCTGGAGCGCGCCAAGGAAATCCTGTCCAACTTGGAACAATCGGAGCTGACCCCCGAGGGCAAAGTCCGCCGGCACACCCGCCGCCCGGAGCTGGAGAAGCTCAAGAAACTCGGCCCGCCGCCGCAGATGGATTTGTTTGGGTGACGGCGCGCGCCTTTCGAACTGCAATTTTATGAATCAAGATGGTATTTCTCGGAGATCCGGGCGATAATCAACGCCAGAGCATACTGGAGATTAAGATTAAGATTAAGATTACGATTAAGATTAAGAGTAAGAGTAAGAGATTAAGATTAGGAATCACATGAACGGATATTTCTTTGCCGCCTGCATCACCCGCTCTCAATCCCTGGGTCCGATCAGCCGGACGTGTCTCAGTTCGATTGTGTGCGCCGCCAGCGTGGAAGATGCGCGAAAGCGATTTGAAGAAGCGGTATGCGCGCAACCCGAAGGGGAAAGCGCCATTCAGACGCAAGTTGACGGCCTGATGGCCACGCCTTTTGTTGACCAATTGCTGACGGAAACGCAATCCATCCCGATTGACTGGCCGCAAATTGCAAAACAAGCGCAAGCGGACCTGGAATCCATCCCCGCCGATGATTTTGACCAGGGTTATTGGGTGGACGTCAACGCCCTCTGCCAGCCCGGCGGCAGCCTGGAGGCATTGCGCCAGGAATTGCCGGAGGATATTCGTTCCGGCCTGAATTGGGCCGAAGACAAGCAGTTCTTTTTCCTGCTCAGCGTGCTGACTCCGCCGCCGCCGCCGCCCGAATTCGCGGAGGAACCGGACACCGGCGCTCCCGATGCCGCGCAGTCCGAGGAAGAAAACGCAAGGACGGGACGCTTCGGGCCTGACGGACTGCAGACCCTTTACCCGGTCCTGGCGGACAAGGAAGCCGCCGTCTTGATTCGCGCGCGCAATGCCGCTGTTGCCGCGTGGCTGTGGCGCAATTATGCCGCCAATACAAAGCTGGCCGCCAATCCAATCCGCATTGATCCGTGGTGCGGCGGGGTGGGCCTGGAAGCCGCTTGAAATCACTCCCCAACTGACCCTTCACCATGAACACTCCCCTTTCGCTCCCTATCGCTCCACCGCTGGCCATGATTGCCCTGTGGATTTACGTCACCTTGCTCCTCGCCGGCGGCCTGGTCGGTTTCATCAAAGCCGGCAGCAAGATTTCGATGGTCACCTCCGCTCTCTTCGCCGCGCTTCTGGCCCTTTGCGCCACCGGCGTCATCCATCCCTTTTGGATCGCCGATATTATCCTTGCCGTGGTGGCTGTCATCTTCTGCGTGCGCTACTTGAAAACCTCCAAATTCATGCCCTCGGGACTGATTCTGCTCTTTTCCGTCGTTGTCCTGGCTGTGCTGTTGGTGGACCGCTGATCTTCCCCGGCCCATTGGATTTGCGGCGTGCAAACTTCCCTTCCCATCTGGCAGATTCATTCTGCAATTGTCACTGCCACCCACGATAGTTCTTCCCTCGTCCTCGTGGCCCCGACCGGCTCCGGCAAAACCACCCAGGTCCCCCAGATGCTCTTGGACGACCCCGGCCGCCTTGCGGCGGGCGCTTCCGGCTGCGACCGCATCGTCATCCTCCAACCCCGCCGGGTCGCCGCCCGCGCCGTCGCCGCCCGCGTGGCTTGGGAACGCCGCTGCCCGCTCGGCGCCGAAGTCGGCTACCAAATCCGCTTTGACGACCGCACCAGCCTCGGCACCCGCATCTGTTTTGTCACCGAAGGCATTCTTCTGCGCTGGCTCCAGGACGACGCCGATTTGAGCGGCATCGGCGTGGTCATCTTCGATGAGTTTCACGAACGCAACTTGTTGAGCGACGTGGCGCTGGCCCTGGCCAAACGATTGCAACAAACCCGCCGGCCCGATCTCAAAATCGTTGTCATGTCCGCGACCCTCGAAGCCGCCCCCGTGGCCAAGTATCTCGGCGGCTGCCCGGTTCTTGTTTCCGAAGGCAAGGCGTTCCCCGTGGAAATCCGCCATCTGGACCTGCCCGACGAACGCGCGGTTTCCGAGCAAGCCGCCGACGCGGTGGCGCGCATCGTGGAGTCCGGCGATCCCGGTGACATTCTGGTTTTCATGCCTGGGATGTGGGAAATCAACGCCACCCTGGCCGCCTGCCGGGCCGCCCGGCTGCAGGAGCCTCTGGCGCTGATTCCCCTCCACGGTGAACTGCCGCCGGAGGAGCAGGACCTGGCGTTCGCGCCCAACCGCCTGCGCAAAGTGATCGTCTCCACCAACGTGGCCGAAACGTCGGTGACAATTGACGGCATAGTCCATATAATTGACAGTGGCCTGGCCCGCGTGGCCCGGTACGATGCCGAACGCGGCATTGGCACGCTCCTGATCGAACCGATCAGCCGCGCCTCCGCCGCCCAGCGGGCGGGCCGGGCCGGCCGCACCGCCCCCGGCGTCTGCCACCGGCTCTGGACCGAAAGCGGCCACTTGAACCGACCCGAGCGCAACACCCCTGAAATACAGCGCGGCGATTTGGCCGAAATCGTCCTCCTCCTCCATTCCTTCGGCATTGCCGACGCCACCCAATTCGACTGGCTCGACCAACCCGATCCCCAATCCGTCGCCCGCGCCGAAAAGCTCCTCCGCACCCTCGGTGCCATAGCCGGGCAACACCACATGTCTCCAACAACCAATCCGCAATCCGCAATCGAAAATCCGCAATCCGCAATCCGCAATTCCGACCTCTCTCCCATCGGCTGGCAAATGCTCCGTCTCCCCATGCACCCGCGCTATTCCCGGATGTTGGTCGAGGCGTCCCGGCTCGGCTGCGTTCCCGCCGCCGCGCTTTGCGCCGCGCTGGTCAGCGGCCGCGATCTCCTCGTCCGGCTCGGACGCGACGACAAACACATCGCCGAGGCGCGCGAATTGTTTGAAGCCAGCGCCGAATCGGATTTCTTCACCCTGATGCGCGCCTGGCAATTTGCCAGGAACTGCCATTTCAACGTGGAACATTGCCGCCGTTACGGCGTTCACGCCCAGATCGCCCGCCAGGTTCAGGACACCTTCGAGCAAATCCTGCGCCTCGCCGGACGCGACCTGAAGGACGATCCAGCCGCTCCCCCCGCCGGCGACGACGCCCTGCCGCGATGCCTCATGGCCGGCTTTATTGACCAGCTTTGCCGCCGGCGCGACCAGGGCACGCTCGACTGCGATCTGACCGAAGGGCGCTCCGGCGCCCTGGCGCGCGAGAGCATGGTGACCGCTCCCCTGTTTGTCGCCGCCTCCATCCGCGAAGTTTCCGGCCGCGCCGGCCAACTGACCCTGCTGAGTCTGGCCACCGCGGTGAAACGGGAATGGATCGGGGAGACCTTTCCCGGCCAGATGACTACCTCAGTCGAACATCTTTACGACCGCGCCCACCGCCGTGTCAGCGCCGTCAAACTCCTCCGTTTCCAGGACCTGGTCCTCGAACACGAACACCAGCGCGAGGCGGACCCCGCCGCCGCGGGCCGCTGTTTGGCGGAAGCCTACAGTAAAGACTATTTTGAACTCCCGCAATTCAACCACGAAATCCGGCAGACCATCGCCCGCCTCAACCTGGCCGCCGCCGTCATGCCCGAACTGGAATTGCCGCCCGTGGACGCCGCCGCCGTCACCCAATGCCTGGCTCGCGCCTTTTCCGGCCTGACGCTGGTCAAGGAAGCGCAGGCCGCCCCCTTGCGCGACGCCTTCCTCGATTTTATCGGCCGGGACCGCCTGGAGTGGCTCAACGAACTGGCCCCCGCCGCCATTCCCTGGCTCGACGACAAGAAGCTCAAACTTCTCTATCCCGAAGAAACCCGCGATGAGGACGCGCGCCCCAACTCTCCCGAAGCGAATGTTAAGCTGCACGAAATTTTCCGGCTGAAGGAGCACCCGCGCATTTGCGAAGGCCGCCTGCCTGTCAAGCTTTGGCTCTGCGCGCCGGACGGCAAGCGCCTGGAATCCACCCTGGACTGGCCCGCCTTCAAAGCCGCCGCCTATCCCAAACTCAAACCCGCCCTGCAAAAGAAGTACCCGTCCAATGTCTGGATTTAATCCCAATCTTAATCTTAATCTCAATCTCCATCCTGAAGGGGAGAAAAGACTAAGATTAGGATTAAGATCAGGATCACCCCAAAAAGCAATTCACGCTTGCAAGAACCAAGAAAGAGGATTACACAACAAATTGTGAGAGAGACCTAATTTTATGAAAACCCCCTGCACCTCAAATAACCGCCGGCCCTTGATTGCGCGGCGGATCATCGCTTCCGTCTTCATCCTGTCCGTGGCCGCCCTGGCCTCGGCCCAGGAAACATCGGTCACGATGTCCGTGGACGGCAAACCGGCGCTGGTGCTCAAGGTTCCTTCGGCGCCCAAGCTTCTTTCGACCAATGGATTCGTCCGAATTCAGGCCACCAACCTGACCCTTTACGTCTGGGCCGTGCCGAATGCCAAGACAGCGGACGATGCGGTGCCGCGCGCGCCAGAGATCATCAAGAGCGAGTTCCTCAAGTTCAAAACCAACATGGTCATGGACATGACCATCGCGGGCGCGCCCGCCAAGCACGTCACCGGTTCGGGCAACGAGGCCGATGACGGCGATCCGGGCAACGCGGAGGTGGTCTTGTTCACGGTCGGCGGCCGCGTTTTTGCCGGGTGCGTGCATGGGGAAGCGGACGAGGCTTCCAAGGCGCGGGCGGCGATGATGACAGTGTTGAAGACGGCGCAGTCCCCGCCCTGAGCCGCCATCAAGCCAATCCGCGAAGTGGCGCGCGCCGGATTGACGGAGTATATTGTTCTTGGATTGGAGTGATGAGGTGAATGCGAAGCGGCGCGCGGCGGCTTGCCGGCGCTGAAGAGCATTGAATGAAAGAACTATGAAACAGCGCATTTTATCAGTCAAGAGAATCCTTTCCGCGATGATTCTGACGGCCCTTCTGCCCGCCGCCGGCCTTCGCGCCGCGGCCCAGCCGGCGTCCGTTTTGCCCCAGCCGGACATTTCGTTCCGCAATGAAGTCCAGCTCGCCATTGACCACGGGTTGCTCTGGTTGCAGACAAACCAAAACAGCAACGGCTGGTGGTCCACCCCGGAGCATCCGGCATTGACGGCCCTGGCCTTGAGCGCGTTCATGGGCAATCCCTCCCCGCATGCCGCCGAGCGCGCGCCGGAAACGGTGGCGCGCGGTTACAATTTCATACTTGCCAGCGTCAAGCCCGACGGGGGCATCTACCACCAGGATGACGAGAATTACAACACCTCCATCTGCCTGATGGCGCTCCTGGCCGCGCGCAAGCCGGAGTACGACGCGGTGGTGTTGCGCGCGCGGCAATGGATCATCGGCCAGCAGGCCGGCGGCAAGGAGAACACCGGCTCGCCCTTCGACGGCGGCGTCGGCTACGGCAGCAGCGCCACCGGGCCGCACACGGACATGAACAACACCTACACGGCCCTGGAAGCGCTCTATTACAGCAAGGACCTTGCGAAGGACAAGCCGCTCGCCGGGGCCAAGGATTTGAATTGGGAGGCAGCCATCCATTTCATCGAGCGGTGCCAGAATCTGCCCTCTGTCAACAAGGAGCCGTGGGCCTCGGACGACCCGGCCAACAAGGGCGGATTCATTTATTTTCCCGGACGCAGTTCCGCCGGCACCCAGACCAACGCCGAAGGGCGCGTGGCCTTCCGGTCCTACGGCACCATCACCTACGCCGGTTTCCTGAGTTACATTTACGCGGACCTCAAGCGGGACGATCCGCGGGTGACGGCGGCGTTCGACTGGCTGCGCGGCAATTACACGCTGGAGGAGAACCCCGGCATGGGGCCGTCGGGCTATTATTATTATTTACAGATGATGAGCAAGGCGCTGTCGGTGTATGGCGTGAACGAATTGCAGCTCAAGGACGGCAAAACGGTGGACTGGCGCCGGCAACTTGTGTCAAAACTATTGAAGCTGCAACAAACCGACGGTTCCTGGAGGAATGAAAACGAGCGCTGGATGGAGCGCGATCCGGTGCTGGTCACCTCCTATTCGGTCCTGGCGCTGGAAATCGCGTACCGCGGTTTATAGGCAGCCTCCCGGTTTTCGCCGCCGCTCCCGGCTCCGCCGAAAGAAATCAGTCATTTCACTTGCCCGTGTTTCCGCTATTCTCCCATCCATGCCTTCGGCCAGGAACGTCAAAGCGGCAGGTGTGCGTGTTGGTATCATTCGCGCCATCAGCACGCCGTTGGGATTTTATGTTCTTTCGCTGCTGATCGTGGAAGCGACCCTCGGACTTGTGCTCGTGGCGGCCAAACTGACGGAGGAGCATGTGTGGCAGGGGTTCTTCGTGGTGATAGGGCTTTTTCTGGTGGTATTCTCCGTCGTGACCGGCCTTGTGATTTGGAGCCCCCGGAATTTGCTTTACGGAAAAGAAGAACACGCCAATCCGGCACTGGATCCGTCGGCCTTGCAGGACGCGATTGAGGACACCATTGCGGCGAAGGTAAAAAGCGAGTGCTTGAAAAATCCGCCAAATTGACTAAGATAAATATATGAAGTGGAAAGAGACAGTAACCGACCCGGACGAGATCAAAGTATTTCTGGCTCTCGATGGCCCGCAATATACTTGGCGCACGATGGGCGGCATCGCCCGCCAAACGGGTTTATCCGAGGAGCGGATCGCTCAAATTCTGGCCAAATACGATTTAACGCTTACCCGCCAAGCTGAAACGCCATCGGTTTCAGGTTCGGCCTTGGTCGGCTTGATTGAGAAGGTGGGTGTGTAGGAGAGCCAGGGCCGTTGCCTCTGTGCATTCCAACGATTGTAGTCCATATCATCGGGACGCCTTTTTCAGCGGTTCGGCGGGAGGCGGAGGGGCCGGCTTCAAATCCGCCAGCGCGGCCAAAATGGTCTTTTGCACCGCCGGATTAAAGAGATTTCCCAGGTGCCCGCCCTGCGGGAAAACCGTCAATTGGTCCGGGGCAAAGGTGGCGCGGAGCCAGGCGAGGTCCCCGCCGGCGAGGAGGAAATCGTTTTGATTGACAATAACGCGGACGCCGGGGTTGGCGCGCAGGCCGCCGGCGTAGCTCCGCAAGTCGCCGGCGGCATCCAGCGTTTCCGCGGCCGGCGATTGCATGCCCTGGGCGTGATAATAAGGAACCACAAACTTGTCAATATAATCCTGCCAGGAGTATTGGAGGATTTCCTGGTACGCCGGCTCGCGGCTGTAAGTCCAGAGCTGGTGTTGCAGGATTCCCTGATTATGCCGCCGCTGGCTGCTGAAGATAACGTCCCGCAGGATGAGCCGGAAGTCCAGTCCGATGAGGAACTTGGATTCGGTGGCGCTGAAAGGCAGCGAGGTTTGCGGGGTGAGGGTGCTCTTGCTCAAGGCGGCCACCTTCAAAAATGTGTTGTCCAGGTTGCCGGCCCGTTCGGCGGCCGGCCAGTCCAGGGGCGCCCGGTAAAACTCATCCAGCTTGGAAATCCCCTGGTGCAACCGGACCGGTGTGTTGATGGCAACGCAGCGGTCAAATTTCATCAGCGGCAACTCATTGGTTGGCTGGGTGGCCGCGATGTACAGGGACTCGAAGGCGCCCATCGAGTAACCCATCAGCGCCTTGCCGCCGAGCCGGCCCGGATACATCTCGTTCAGGCAGCCATCCACTTCCGTAAGAGCGCCGTGCAGGTCGCGGCCGTCCACCGGCAGATACGCCGGCATCGCCACCGTTGAAGCGCGTTCCATGAACTCGGCGTTGAACGGGCTGCTGACGCAGACGGCGGAGAAACCATTTTTGTAGACCAACTCGGCCAGCGCCAGGGAGGGCAGGGCCAGCCGGTGCGAGCCAAGGCCGGGAACGATATAGACCACCGGCGCCTTTTTCGGTTGCAACCAGAACGTGAATTCCAATGCCCGGCCCGTTGCCGGAATCAACACCGCCCGCGTCTTGCCGCGGCTCGGAAAATCCGGGTCCTGGTAAGTGAAGAAGACCGACTCGAGGGTTTCCAGCGAGGCCTGGTCCTGTTCTCCCTTGACCTGGAAATCCGCCACGCGGTTGGCCCGGGCGAACGTCCAGGCATACTCAATCTCGGAATACGGGTCGGTTTCGGCCCGGCTGAAGCGCACCCATTCGCCCACCGTCTCAGTGACGTTGTTATACGCGACCACGTAGGTGAAATAGGTATAGGGGCCTTCGTAGGTCAGCGGATTTTCCAATTTGAATTTGTAGGGAGGGAAATAGATCAGCGGATTGGCCGCCGTGTCGGCGCCGAAGCCGGCCAGGTCCCGGTCATTGCTCGGTCCCAAAACCGGCAGCATCAGAAAGAAACTGGGCTTCCAGCCCCACTTGCCGAAGGTCTGGCCAAAATCCGCGTCCGATTTGGCAATGTTCCATTTGCCCGCCACGTCGAACAACCCGCCCACGCCGACGGTGCTGTTGCAAAAAAAGCGGTAGGTTTCATCACGGGCGCCGGTCCACTTTCCCTGCAGCAGGTTGTTGACCAACCGTCCCGGATAGGTGAGGTTGCTGCCAAAATTTCCGATCCCGGTTCGGAACGGTTTTATGACGACAAACCGATACAGTTTGCTGGTCGGCTGGATGACATCGGTCATCAGCCCCTTGTTGAACTCCCACATCACCCGATTCAACGGCTCAAAGGGGTCGGGGACGGATTGGGGAAGCACCACTTGTTCCGCCGGCGGCGGCGCGGCGCCGGCGGCCGGCTCCTGCCCGCGGGCCGGCGGACAGAGGCCCAGCGCCAGGGCCAGCAGCGCCGAACTTCCCATTCTCCACCCCCATTGGGGTTTCAAGCCGCCCGCCTTCCCGGCCTTGCGGCAAAAACGCCGCTGAGAAATCGTTGTTCTTCCATAGGGGGAAATTACAACGAAACGCGCGGCGCGCGCCATGAATTTTTCATGATGGAAAGCCGGCGGCAAAAACAACCCGGACAGGAGTGAATGAAGGGATGTCATGGGGGCGGCGAGAGCTTCTTAATTGCGGCGGCGCAGCGGGCGGCCCCGGCCTTATCCCCAAGCTTGCCGGCCAGCGCCTCCATTTTTTGGAAGAGCGACAGGGCGCCGGGCCAGCCCGGTGTGTTTGACAGGAATGCCTCGTCCAGTTTCAGGGCTTCGGCCTCCTGGCCGGCGGCCGCCAATTGCCCGCCGAGAGCCAGATTCAGCCGGACGGCGGTTTGCGGGGTGGGCTCCAGCGCCAGCGCCTGCCGCAAAGACTGGATCGCCAAGTCCGGCTTGCCCTCGTTCTGATACAACTGGGCCAGTTTTTCGGTGAGGATGGCGCTGTGCCGGGTGGCCGGCTCCGCTTCAAGATAGCGGACATAATCGGCCGCCGGAGCGCCCCGCGCCAAATTGAAGTCCACCCAGCGCAAATGCGACCATTCAATCAAGGGACTTTTGCGCCGCAGGAGTTCCTCGTGCAGCGTTTGCGGATTTCCGCCGAAGGGGCGATAGAGCGGATCCCCCACCACCGTGGTTTGCCAGGAAACCGCCCCCTGGGCGGCGCAGGCGGCCTCGCCAAAGGTGAATCCCAACAGCAGCCAGCGGCTGAAAAACACCCTCATGTCCGGTGTGCCGTCCAGATATGGCTCGTCCACGCAGCCCATCGTGGCGGTCACGCCCTCCGCCAGGAACGGACCACACCAGTTTTCATTGGTGGAGCGCAAGCTGTGCGCGCTGTAGGAATGAAGATGGTAGGCGAACGCGCCCGGCATGAACTCCACCGGAGGCCGCGTGAACGGCCCGGAAACCCGGCCGTCATACCACCCGGCGTAGAGCGCAATCTGGCTCATGGGGAAGGCGGTGGAAAACGTCTCCGGCTGGTCATCCACCACCGTCTCAAAACCATAGCGCCGCGCCGCTTCCGCCGCGCCGGCCAGCCAGTCATCGCCTTTCTTAAAAGGGCCGTTGGTCAGGCCCCGCAGGTCAAAATAGGCCCGGCCCCACAGTCCATTGGTTTCGGCCTGGACAGCTTTGTCAACCAGCGCCCCGGCCACCGTCGCGTCAGGCCCGTCGAGCCGCGCCACCATCAGAACGCCGCGGAGAGGGTTGAGCAGCGCGGCGTTGGTAACGGCATAACACGGGTTTTTCAGCGGGCCGGCCAGCCTCATCTTTTGGCGGCTCCACGGCAGGAGCGTCAGTTCCGAATCCACCGCCGCGCCGTTTCTTGAGCGCACTTCCGGCGCCAGATCGTCCAATTCCGTTTCCACCAGTTGCGGGTCGTCCATAACGCGCAGCGGCACGCCAAAACACAAAACGGCGTAACGGATTTTCGATTCCCTCAACCTCTGCGGCGGCGTGTTGGAATCCGGCGCCGGCCCGCCAGGCTCGAACACAAACAACTTTTCCTTTTCCAGCCATTTCAACAGCGGCGCTTGCAGTTCCTCGCGGTATTCCGCGCGCGTCATGTTTTCCCCCGCGGGCAGCTCCAGGCCGACGACTTGCGCGGCGGGGACGCGCCGGACCGAGGCATAATGGTCCGCCACCTGCCGGGATTCCGGCACGCGCGAGTTGTACACCACCACCACCGCATCCCCTGGTCCCGCCGCCGCGAGCCTTCCCGCGAGCAGCCCGATGGCAGCCCATCCTATTCTTAATCTTAATCCTAATCTTAATCTCATTTCACCTTTCTTGGCAGCTCCTCTTAATTCTAATCTCAATCCCGAATCTTAAATCAGCATTTTGTCCTCCGCGTCCAAGCGCCGTAGGCGCGGCATCTTTGTAGAACCCCGGAACCAAACCCGGCAAGCCCCGTAGGGGCGACATCTTTATAGAACAGAGATTCCGCTCCTAACGGAGCTGGAAAATCGTTTTCGATTCGATTCTACAAAGATCACGCGCCTACGGCGCTTGCCGCAGTGCAAGCCAGCCAACCCTTCTCCAACCCAGCTTGGCCTCCTTACACCGGCACCGGCATAATTTTGCCTTTCTCATTTCTGCTTTCTGCTTTCGTCTTTTCAGTCCAAGTTCACCCGCATCCCGTCCCAGGCAAACTGGACGCCGTCCGGCAATTCCGCCTGCGCCGCGTCATGATCGAAATCATCCGTCATGTGGGTGAAGAAAGTCCGCCCCGCGCCGATGCGCCGCGCCGCGGTCAGCGCCTCGTCCAGGCACATGTGGGTGGGATGCGGCGTGCGGCGCAAGGCGTCCAGCACGGCGGTTTCGACCCCGCGCGCCTGCTCCACCGCCGCCGCCGGCACCTCCTTGCAATCGCTCAAATAGACCAGGCGTTTCCCGCCTTGCTGCGAAAAAAGGTAGCCGGTCGTTCCCGCCCGCCCGTGCGGCAGCGGCAGCGGGACAATTTCCAAATCCCCCAGCGCGAACGGGCCGTTGACAATATGCGGTTCCGGGGTGAAATAACCCTTGGGAGCGGGCTGGCCAGTGAAGGCATATTGGAAGATGCGCCGCAAGTCGGCCATCGTTTTTTCATTCGCATAAATCGGCAGCGCCGCCCCGCCCCGCAGATCGCAAAACCGCCGGCAATCGTCCAGCCCCATGACGTGATCGGCGTGGGAATGGGTGAAGAGGACAGCGTCGAGCCATCGGATATTCTCGCGCAAAATTTGAAGGCGGAATTCCGGCGTCGTATCAATCACCAGCTTGACTTGCGGCGTGGCGAGATAAAGCGACGGACGGGTGCGATGGTTCCTGGGATTGGCCAGGAACTCCGCCGGATATTCCCGGCCGATCACCGGCACGCCATGCGACGTGCCGGAGCCGAGGAAAATAAAACTCAACGACATTGCAGGAAAATGCTAACCGCTAAATGACAAATGCGCAATTGACATCCCCCCGCCATGGATTTCCCTTTACCGCGCCCAGCGGCCATTTTACCCTCCCGGCATGGCGAAGAAAACCCCGACAGCGGAAGACCAGGCGGCTCACCCGGCTGCCGATTCAAGTCCATCGGCGCTCACCCGCCGCCCGTCCTCGCTGGTGGACACGCGCGTCATTTATTGCGGCGACAACCTGGAGCAACTGGCCAAACTGCCCGGGGCCTGCATTGACCTCATTTACATTGACCCGCCGTTCAACTCCAATCGCAATTACGAAGTCTTCTGGGGCGAGACCAAGGAGAAGCGTTCCTTTGACGACCGCCACGCCAGCACCCAGGCCTACATTGATTTCATGCGGCCGCGCTGCATGAAACTGGCCCGCGTCCTCAAAAAGACCGGCAGCTTTTATTACCACTGCGACTGGCACGCGAGCCATTATGTCAAGGTGATGCTCGACCAGATTTTCGGCGAGAATAATTTTCAGAATGAAATCGTTTGGAAACGGACCAGCGCCCATGCCGATACTCACGGTTTTGGACACGTCCACGACATCCTTTTCCGGTATTCCAACGGCGGAAAACCCGTTTTCAACACCCAAATCAAAGAGTATTCGCAGGATTATGTTGAGGATTATTTCATCTACGAAGATGAACACGTTGCGACGCGCGGCAAATACAGGCTGAACGACCTGACCGGCGCTGGATTGCGAAACGGCGAAACTGGCAAACCCTGGCGCGGGATTGATCCGGCAAAAATCGGGAAGGGCCGCCACTGGATGCGAACGCCTGACGAATTGGAAGAAATGGCCGCGGATGGCCGGATTCATTTCCCGCCCAATGGAGGAATCCCAAGCTGGAAGCGTTATGCCAACGAACTGAGCGGCCAGCCGGTGGACTCGATTTGGGACGATATTGCGGGTGTCACCAGCTTTTCAAAATCCGCCAAGGAGTCGCTTGGCTACCCAGCCCAAAAGCCGCTGGCCCTTTTGGATCGCATCATCAAAGCCAGCAGCAAGGAAAACGACATCGTGCTCGACGCCTTTTGCGGTTGCGGCACGGCCTTGGTCGCAGCCGAGAATTTGAAACGCCAATGGATTGGCATTGATATATCACCCACCGCCTGCCGCGTCATGGCCAAGCGCCTGCGAGACGTTTGCGGCCTGTCGGAAAGCAAGGCGCTTTGGAAAATCGGGCGCGGCTACATCGTGCGCGACCTGCCGTGGAGCGAGGAAAAGCTGCGCGCCATTCCGCCCTTTGAATTTGAGAACTGGGCGGTCATCGCCCTGGGCGGCATCCCCAACAAAGTCCAGGTCGGCGACATGGGCGTGGATGGCCGCATCTATCCCGTTTCCTCCAGCGCCGCGCCGCGCCGCAAACAGCACGATGAACTTGCTTTGAAAGAACGCTGGTATCCGATCCAAGTGAAACAAAAGGCCAAAGCCGGCCGCCCCGACATTGACTCCTTCGAGGCCGTGATGATGCGCGAGCAATGCGACATCGGCTTTTTCGTCTCCTTCGATTTCACCGAAGACGCCTACGCGGAGATTGTTGCCTTCTTCAAGCGCACCGGCAAGACCATCCGCGCCCTGACCGTCCGCGACATTCTCGACGAAGCCAGGCTCGGCATGAAACTGGCGTGAAAACCCGAAAATGAACTCTGACAATCGAGTGTTTGTCTCTTGTCCCGAAAGCTCTTGCTTGGGTCATGGGCAACTACTTTCTGCTTGAGCATCTCGGCGGAGAGGGTGCAGGCTCGGAGCCGAAAACTTACACCAAATATGAGCAAATGCCCTAAATGTGAAAACATTATCAGCACCGTCAACATTGGCACTGTCGTAATGCAAATCGGACGGCAGAAATGGAAAGGGGTGGTTTATTCGTGTCCATTTTGTTTCTCAGCGATAAGTGCAGAGATGGACCCTGTTGCCTTAAAGTACGACATAGTGAACGAGGTGACTGCCAATGTGAAACAACTCCTAAAGAACCTACATTAACGGCGGTATGGCCAATTGCCTTTAGAATTGGCACGCGATGCTGCGTTTGGGTTGTCGGAGTTCAGGTTTGATTTATCCCAGCCGTTTTGGCGAGCGTCGATGCTTTTTGACGGCTCCGGTGAAAAATTCAATTGCGCTGGCCTGCTGCTTTTGCCCTCTATGGGCGAGTTCGAGAGGTACGCAGCCATCCCGACTGGCGCCGAAACTCCAATTCGCGTCGCCGTCGCTCGCTTTCCTAAGGGGGTGCCCCGCCCCAGCCCAGAGGCGGACCCGTCGGCGTCCAAGACGTCATGAAAAAGGCTTGCGAAATGATCAAATTGGCTCAATAATGATCTAGAGATTATCGCACTGTCAATGAAAATGGGACCAATTTTGATTGGTCGCCTAAGTGTTCTTTGTCGTTCATTTAATCTGATTATGATACTAAAATCATGGTTCAAGAAAGCTCCGTCGCTGGAATCGTTTGACCAAACTTTAACGAGAGAACGATTAATTCAGTCTGGCCGCATTATTCTCGTGGATGACGAGACCCCGCTCTTGATCCAAGAATTAAAAGACGAGGGATTCGCTGTCGATCATGACCTGGAGGGAAAGGATTTGCACAACCTCGAAAGCCAAATCTATGACTTGGCGATCCTGGATTACCATGGGGTTGGGCAACGCTTGGGTAGTTCGCAGGGGCTTGACCTCCTTAAGCACATCCGGCGCGTTTCCCCGAGAACCCGGCTAATCGCTTATACCTCTCGAAGCCTAAACGCTGCCGAATCGGAATTTTTCCGGCTGAGTCACTCCGTTCTTCCGAAGGACCTTGGACTTGGGGACTCATTGGTGTTGATTGAGAGCGAACTGCGGAAAGCCTTTTCCAAAGAACATTTATTTGAGGCATTGATCTCAAAGCTGCAACTTTCGAAACCTCAAGACAAACAATACTTCCATGATGCTCTCGTCAAAGCACTTTCCAAGGGCGACGAATCAACTTTTAAGGAGGCAATAACAAAAGCCGTTGGGGATGCCTCGCAGAAGGCCGTCGAGATTATTATTTCAAAGCTATTTGTAGTCACAACATGATCCCTTCATTTCTTCCTGTGATCGACGTTATGTCGATGACGCTCCATGACGGAAGTCGCGTGTCTGCGTGTGCTTTTTGCAAAAAGGCTTTTCAGAGCAAGGCGGAGTGCATACGGCATTATGAGAAAGTGCATTTGGATCCGCCTGGGTATTATCAATGCCCATTCGGCTTCACAAGCCGCAGCTTTTACTTCCAAGGCCAGATGTGGATTATGACCGGTGTCGTAGCCTTTCCTCGGTTTAGCACAGCGGAAGAAATGGAAATGGGCAAACGATATCCGGCAATAAAGGTGGCCCGAGAAGATCTCGAGAAGATTATAATCTTTTTGGCGGAGCTCGACGGGCTTCGGGCTGATGTCATTGAGAAGGCGGCTAAGGTATTTCCTCAGCAGTTCCATGAACTGCGTAAACTTAATGCCGCTGTTTTGCAAAATGCTGAAAAGGAGATTCGTGAAAACCGAGGCACCGCTGCCTTGCAAACTATCCAAAGTGCTGCTGAACTAATGCGGAACAATTTTGATATTCTCGAAGCACTTTCCAATATTGATACTATGCGGGCGCTTCCCCTCGATGACACGATCAATGTTTACGATCTTGTTTACAAAACAAGATGCGTCTTTTTGCAACGGGCGACGTCGAGGCACATGGAAATATCTGTGACTGGCGTCAGGGCCATCGTTCGCGGTAGCCGCAAATCCTTTCCGATTGTGCCGGCAGTTTTATTGGAAAATGCGATTAAATATGGACGCAGTTGGAGCACGATAAGAGCAAGCGTTTCAGGCAGCGGAAAGTTCATGTTGCTTATTGTGGAGAATGAAACTGATTACCTTATTGATCCAGTAACGTGCTTCACGCGCGGAACCCGCTTTGCTGGCGACTCGGTTGAAGGTGGTGGCTTTGGCCTTTTCTTAGCGAAAGAGATTGTGCTTGCTCACCACGGTGAGATTAGGTGTGAGAAGAACGGTGGGACAGTTCGGATGCTTGTTAAAATGCCTATGGAAAAGGTGGTCCCGTCCGTGACGTCAGTTTGATTAGGAAAGAGGTCAAGCCTGACATTCGCCCGGCGGATCAAACCGTGCGTAGCAGGGGTGATAGCAGCGGTCAGCCCCACATAATATCATCTTCTATTGAAATGTCCCCGTTCGACCGGTTTCTTGGCGACGCTGCCGCGCCGGGACGAAAATCAATAATATGCGATTATGCGGGACTGACCCCTGATCCGGGGGGCGCGTGTCGCTTTTTTTGGGGTGGCGCTTTCCGGTTCTTAATCCTAATCTTAATCCTAATCTTAATCTCAATCCGAAACTCACGGAGATTAAGATTAGGATTATGATTAAGATTAAGAAAGGAGCGCGCGCCATTTTCCTTGACCGGGACGGGACCCTGATCGAGGAAAAGAATTATCTCCGCCGTCCGGAGGATGTGGTCATTTTGCTTGGCGCGGGCGCGGCGCTGGCGCGCTTGAGCCGGGCCGGGTTCAGGCTGTTCATCGTCTCCAACCAATCCGGCGTGGGCCGCGGCTTTTTCACCCTCGATGATGTCGCCAAAGTCAACGCCCGCCTGGCCGCCGATCTGGCCTCCGACGGCGCGCGCTTCGATAAAATTTACATCGCCCCCGAAGCGCCGGACCAGCCTTCGCGCGGACGCAAACCGTCGCCGCAATTCCTGTTGGACGCCCGCGATGAGTTCGGCCTCCGGCTGGAAGAATGCTACTTTGTGGGAGACAAGATGATAGATCTGGAATGCGGCTGGAGCGCCGGCGTCAAGAAGAGCATTCTGGTGCGCACCGGCTACGGCCGGGAATTGGAGAAGTCCGGCGACCCGCGTCTGGGCGGCGCCGTGGTTGTGGACGATCTGGCCGCGGCTGCCGCGTGGATTCTCGCGCAATAACTACTTTGTGGGGTTGGCCCCTTTGTAGATGAGGCGGATGGAATAGAAGCTCTTGCTGGCGGCGATGAAGAGCGTCTTGTGGTCCTTGCCGCCAAAAGTGACGTTGGCCGTCCACGGCTCCTTCACGTCAATGTGGTCAATCTGCTTTCCCGTCTTGTCAAATACAGTCACGCCCTGCCCGCAGATGTAGATGTTCCCCGCCTCGTCAATGGTCATGCCGTCCGAACCCTTGGCGCAAAACAGTTTCTTGTCTGTCAGCGAGCCGTCCGGCTGGGTGGCGTAGGTGTAGGTGCGGCCCGCGCCGATGTCCGACACGTAGAGCGTTTTGCCGTCGGGCGTGCCGGTGATGCCGTTGGGCTTTCGCAAATCGCTGGTGACTTTCTTGAGGGTTTTTCCGTCCGCCGAGAGATAAAACACCTGCTCGCTGGGCAGCGCCATGGTTTGGTGATCCCACCAGGTGCGCTTGTAAAAGGGGTCGGTGATCCACATCTGGCCGTTGGGGGCGACCCAGACGTCGTTGGGGCCGTTGAGATACTTGCCCTCGTAATTGGTGATCAGCACCGTCACCTTCTTGTCGGGCGCGATGGACCAAAGCTGGTTGTGCTCGTCCGCGCAAGCGATCAGGTTGCCTTTGGCGTCCATGAACATTCCGTTGGCGCGGCCGGAGGGTTCCATCCAGACGGACATCTTGCCCTCCAGGCTGTATTCCATGATCCGGTTGTTGTTTTGGTCGGTGAAGAAGACGTTGCCATTGGTGTCGCAGGTCGGGCCTTCGCCGAAGCCGAGGTCGCCGTAGAGCTTTGTCAGCGTCGCGCCCGGCTCGACCACGCTTTGCGCGGAGGCGCAAAACAACGAGGCCGCCAGGGCGCCGACAACGGCCGCAATCGCTTGAGAGGATGTAATCATGCCGCGTTGTTAGCGCGATGGCGCGGCCAAGTCAAGCCGGGATTCAAAAGGCGCGGAGGGATCTCATCTTAATCTTAATCTTAATCCTAATCTTAATCTCCATCGGGAAGAGAAGAAGAGATTAAGATTAAGATTAAGATTAGGATTAAGATTAAGAGAGGAGTCCCACCCAGAAAAGCGAAGGCGGGCTGGCGTTGGGCTTGCCGAGCGGGGCGGCGGGGAGTTAAGCTGAGGGCATGGCGCACGCCGATTTTGTTCATCTGCATTTGCACACCGAGTACTCGCTGCTCGATGGGGCCTGCCGCCTGGACCGGTTGATGGACCGGGCGCGCGAACTGAAATTCCACTCGCTGGCCATCACCGATCATGGCGTGCTCTACGGGGCGATTGATTTTTACAAGGCCGCGCGCGAAAAGGGGATCAAACCGATCCTCGGCTGCGAGTTGTATGTCGCGCCGGGCAGCCGCCTGGAAAAAAAATCCGGCGGCGGCGGCCGGGATGTCTATTATCATTTGGGCGCGCTGGCCAAGGATGAAACGGGCTACCGCAATCTGGTCAAGCTGGCGACGGCCGCGCATTTGGAGGGGTATTATTACAAGCCCCGCGTGGACAAGGAGCTTTTGGCGGCGCACAAGGAGGGGCTGATTTTCCTGTCGGGCTGCCTGGCGAGCGAAATCCCGGAATTGATCGTCAAGGACCAACTGGCCCGCGCGCGCGACACGATAGACTGGTTCAAACAAACGGTTGGGGCGGAGAATTTTTATCTGGAGGTGCAAAATCACGGCCTGAACGACCAGGCGAAGGTCAACCGCCAGTTGAGGGCGTGGGCGGTGGAATTCGGGTTGAAACTGGTGGCGACCAACGACGTGCATTACGTCGGCAAGGAGGATTCGCACGCGCACGATTGCCTGATTTGCATCGGCACCCAATCGCTGTTGAGCGACGCCAAGCGGATGCGTTACGAGCCGGAGCAGTTTTACTTGCGTTCCGCCGAGGAGATGAAGGCGCGGTTCGCCGAGATACCGGAGGCGGTGTCGAACACTCTGGAGGTGGCGGAAAAGTGCAACGTCGAAATCGAGTTTGGCAAACTGCATTATCCGGTTTTTCCAAAATCGGGAAACACCCGCCTGGAGGATTCCCTGCGCCAATGGCTGGCGGAAGGGTTGCGCGCCCGCTACTCCATCCACGCCCGCGCCGAGGGGGAGAAGTTTCTGGTGGACGGAATCGAAGACCCGGCGAAGCTGCCGACATACCATTGCGGATTGCGGATTGCGGATTGCGGATTGGACTCTCCGAAATTGGCGGCGGTGGATGGCGCGGGCACCGTTGCCCAGGCCGCGATCCCCGCGGAAAATTTGACCGCAAACGACGCGAAGGACGAAAGGGACGCAGAGAATGAAAACGGTTCTCTCTCCGCGGTTGAATCTGCAATCCGCAATCCGCAATCCGCAATCCGCAATCCAGAGGTTGCCGCCGCCGTCAAACTGGTCATGGACCGTCTGGAAACGGAGCTGGAAGTCATCGAGAAGACGGGGTTCATCAGCTACTTCCTGATCACGGGCGATTTTGTCCGTTATGCGCGGAGCCAGGGGGTGACGTGCGTGGCGCGCGGCTCGGCGGCCGGCTCGCTGGTGACTTATTTGCTGGAAATATCGAATGTGGACCCCATTCGTTACGGCCTGCTCTTCGAGCGTTTCCTGAATCCCGAACGGGTCAATCCGCCGGATATAGACATTGATTTCGCGGATGACCGGCGCGGGGATGTGATTGACTACGTGCGGCAAAAGTACGGGCGGGAATCAGTGGCGCAGATCATCACCTTCGGCACGATGGGGGCCAAGTCGGTCATTCGCGACGTGGGGCGGGTGATGGGCTTGAGCTACGGGGAATGCGACCGTCTCGCGAAAATGGTCCCCAACGATTTGAAGATGACGCTGAAAAAGGCGCTGGAAACTTCGCCCGACTTCAAGCTGGCCTACGAGAAGGAACCCCAGACGCGGGAATTGGTGGACACGGCATTCGTGCTGGAGGACTTGACGCGCAACGCCTCGGTCCACGCCGCCGGCGTCGTCATCGGCGATCAGCCGCTGGTCAATCTGCTGCCGTTGAAGAAGGACGAGGACGGGGCCATCGTGACGCAATACGCGATGGGGCCGGTGGGGGACCTGGGGTTGCTGAAGATGGATTTCCTGGGGCTGAAGACGCTGACGGTGATCCGCAACACCTGCGACCTGGCGCGGCAGCACAAGGGGGTGGAAATTCCTATTGACAATCTGCCGCTCGACGACGCCCAGACCTACGATCTGCTCAACAAGGCCAACACCATCGGCATTTTCCAACTGGAATCGGGCGGGATGCGCGATTTGTGCCGGAGATTCCAGATCAGCTCGCTGGAACACATCACGGCGCTGGTGGCGCTGTACCGGCCCGGGCCGATGGAACTGATCCCCGATTTCATCAAGCGGCGGCACGGGGAAATCAAGATCGAATACGAGCATCCGCTGCTGGAGCCGATTACCAGGGAGACTTACGGCGTGCTCATTTACCAGGAGCAAGTCATGCAAGCCACGCAGGCGCTGGCCGGCTTCTCGCTCGGGCACGCCGACCTGCTGCGGCGGGCGATGGGGAAAAAGAAGCCGGAGGAAATGGCCAAGCAGCGGGAGGCGTTCGTGAAAGGCTGCGCCAAAGTCAATCATATTCCGGCGGCCAAGGCCAACCAGATTTTTGATTTGCTGGAAAAATTCGCCGGCTACGGCTTCAACAAGTCCCACGCCGCCGCCTACGCGATGGTGGCTTACCAGACGGCCTGGCTGAAGGCCAATTATCCGGTGGAATTCCTCAGCGCGATGATGACCAACGACATGGGCGACACGGCAAAACTGGGCATCCTCATCGCCGAAGCGCGCAATTTCCACATCGAAGTGCTGCAGCCGGACATCAATGAGAGCGGCGTTTATTTCACGCCCAGCGCGGCGGGGACGGCGGGGGGCGGCGCGACGGCGATTCGATTCGGCCTGGCGGCGGTCAAAGGCATCGGCGAACTGGCGGTGGAAAGCATCCTGGAAGCGCGGGCCAAAGGCGGCAAATTCACCTCGCTGGCCGATCTGTGCGAGCGGGTGGACGGGCGGACTGTCAATAGGAAATGTTTGGAGGCGCTCATCAAGTCCGGCGCATGCGACGGTTTCGGCGAAACGCGCGCCACGCTTTTTTCCAGAATGGACCGCGCGCTGACGCGGGCGGCCGGGGTGATCCAGGACCGCAACCGCGGGCAGGACACGCTGTTTGGGATGCTGCACGAGGACGCGAACGGGAACGGGAAGCCGGAAACGGAAAAGCAACTGCCAGAATGGCCGCAGCACGAGCTGCTGGCGCACGAAAAGGAGCTGCTCGGTTTTTACGTGACAGGCCATCCGCTCACGCCGTTTGAGGGGATATTGAAATTGTACGCGATGCACCAGACCAGCCGGTTGCCGGAATTGAAGAACCGGGAGATGACGCGTATCGGCGGCCTGGTGGGCGCGGTGGTCAAGGGCATTTCCAAGAAGAGCAACAAACCCTACGCGCTGGCGACGCTGGAGGACCTGACCGGCTCGGTGCAGGTGCTGTGCCTGAACGAGAATTACGAGAAGTTCAAGGAGCTGCTGTCGCCCAACAAACCGCTGCTCGTCACCGGCGAGGTCAATCTTTCCGAGGACAAACCGAAGATTTTTCCGCAGGAAATCATCCCGCTGGAAGACGCACCGCGCGCCTACACCAAACAGGTTCACCTGCGATTGCACAGCGCCAACATCAAGCCGGGCGATTTGGAAGCGGCGCGCGATCTGATCACCGCGCATCCGGGCAAGTGTCCGGTGTTTCTGTGCCTGATGCGGACCGGGGGCGAGGTGGTTTTCATTGAGACGCACGGCCGGTATGCCGTCAGCCCTTCGCTGGGTTTTCAACAGGCGGTGGACGAGCGGTTTGGCGAAGAGACTTACTACGCCAAGGTGGACGCCGCGCTGCCCGAACGCGCGGGGCGGCGATGGGAAAAGCGCGGGGAGGGGAATGGGGGGCAGGAATAGGGGGAATTGCGGATTGCGGATTGCGGATTGCGGATTGGGGAGCGTCCCGATGCCATCGGGACCCGCCGTGGCAGGCGTCCCGCCTGGCACTCTGCCGGATTGCGGATTGCGGATTTTGAACAGAAGGCAACAAAGATAACGAAGGGGGAGGCTCTCTTCCTTCGTTATCTTCGTTTGCTTCTGTTACATCTCTGTAGAACGAAGATGCCGCTCCTGACGAAGCTGGAAAATCTCTTTCGGTTTGGTTCTACAAAGCTGGCGCGCCTGCGGCGCTTCCCTCGGTGCAATGCACAACACGCAAAAAGGCCGAAATGGACCCGTGTTGGCCAAACGGGAAAGATTTTATTTGCCAATACATCGGCTTCCGATGTATTGTTTAACCAACATGAACTTTAAGGGCAGTCTGGCGACATTGATTTTGCAAAACCTGAGCCACGGGCCGAACCACGGCTACCGCATCGCGCAGGAAATCAAGGCGCAATCGAAGGGCGTGCTCGATTTCAAGGAGGGCACGCTCTATCCGGCTCTCCACGGCCTGGAGGGCAAGGGGCTGATCAATTCCGCCGAGCGCGATGAAAACGGGCGCACACGCCGTTATTACAAGCTGACCGAGAAGGGCAAAAAGGCGCTGGTGCGCGAGCGCGCGGAATTGCTCCAGTTTTCCGGGGCCATCCGGCTGATGTTAAAGGAGGCGTCATGAGCATTTTTCAAGAACCAAGCCCGCGGGATCTTTTCGAGTGGCTGGAAATTGCCACCCGGAAACTCGCGTCCCGGGCCAAACAGCGCATCTGCGCGGAGGTCGTGTCCCACTACGAAGAGGCGGTGGACGCGCACTTGGAAAATGGCCTGCCAATGGAGGCCGCAGTGCGGGCGGCGCTGGCCGAGTTGGGGGATGCAAGAGCGGCCGGCCGGCGTTTTCGCCGGACGCATTTGACGAGCGGGGAATTTCGTACTGTGTCCCAGATACTAACGCGCGCACCGCGCAATTGGGTGCGAGCCTCTGTCGAAGCGGCCGGGAACTGCCTGATTTGCCTCATGACCTTTGTTAATCTGCGTCTGTTCCGTGTCACCGATAGTTTCGCGTATGCCATCGTTGCCGTGCTGCTGCTTTCCAGAATTATTCCCATTGTCATGGCAAGACGCGAAAGCGCGGCGCCCACTCCGCGGTGGCTTGTCTTGATGGCTTCATTGAATTCGCTTTACAACGGACTGCTTACCCTGTTTTACTTGCTCTTCATATTTGCGCCAAACCTGCCCATTAAAGTGCAACCTTTGGTGCGTCTTTCGATTTGGTTTTTCTGCCTGGCGGGCGTGTTCGGGATTGCGCGAGGAGTTTGGCTCTTCGGCCTGCGCAAGAAACTTGGAAAAGCAGGCGAAGCCTGTATTGGCGGAGCAGGTGCAACCCTGAATGAGATTCCGCCCGACAAGCCCGTTGCCTCTTGAGCAGGCGCGTTCAGCCACGCATTGCTCAAGTTATTTCTTCGCGAGACCTAATTGCAATCCTGATTGCGCCGGATTGCGAATTCCGGGCTTGGGCCAATCCCGGCATACGGTGGCAATTTGATCGAAGGAGCAGATATTTTTAACAGCCGGGATTGACCCCTACAAACATGTCAAGACTCTAGTTTTGACCCCTATACTTGACCCCTATACTATATAGCCCCGGCAAGGAACATGGAAGGAACATGGACACGCTTGAGTTCCCCAGGTATGCTCGGTCGTGATGAACCAGGACGAACAGGAAGGGCCGGCGCCGGCGGTGAGAACGTGGCCGGGTTATGCTCTGGGCGCTTACGCGCTGATCTGCGGGGTGTCGGCGGTCGTTTCGGTCCATGTCTATCCGCATGGCTGGGCGGTCATTACCGTGCCCGCGCTGGGCTGCGTGGGCGTGATGGCGGGGCTGATGTTGCTGCTGCGCGATGGCTGGTGGAAACCGCTTCTGCACCTTTGGCTGCTGGCGCAGGCGGCGGTTGTCATCGTGGATACCAGCGGCCCTCTGACCTGGCAACCCGGCCTGCACGTCAACTATATCCGGTTCGGAGGCATTACATCCTCCGGGCCGTTGCTATTGGACTACACCGGGCACGGCGTGAATTTCGCGGCGGTCCTTTTGCTCGTGTTGGTTTGGGTGGTGCTGGCGAAGCGATGGTATCCGGCGGGCGCCGGGCCGTGGCTGAATCGGGTTGCCGCGTTGGTGGAGATTGTCTTTCTCGCCGCCGTGGTGGCCGGCTGCGCCTATGCCGGCTTGCGCTGGGCAAGGCCGCTGTTAAACAAGGACGCGCTGATGGTGATTGATTCCCCGCCGCCCGGCGCCGGGGTCTGGCTCAAGGACAAATTCCTGGGGTTCACGCCGCTGGCGGTCACGCAGGAGAAACTCGTGGAATGGGGCTTGAGCAAACCCGGCGCCGCCGGCAAATGCGCTGTCTCTCCGTCTGACAATGGCGTTCTGCTGCACGGAGCGAGCGCGACGGGCGAACTGCTGTTCAAACCGCCGGACTGGCTCGCCGCCGATTATGTGACAGCAATGACGCCGTGGGGAATCCGCGGCGTGGCACCCATGCACGGCTATTATACCTCCAATTACTGGTCGGTGCCGCTGTTGTCGAAAAGGCAGCCCGGCCTGGTGCTGGGCCAGCCGGTGATCGAGCCGTCCGAGTGCAAGCCGGGCGAGCCGGTCAAAATTGCGGTTCAGATGTGGCGCAATGCGGACGATCCGCGCCTCCCGATGCGTGTTCCTGAAGAACAGGCGCAAGCCGCGCGGCTGTCCGTCCTCTTTTGGCGGCAACTTGCTGGAGGCAGCGCATCCATGGACACGACCAACCTCGATCTGCCGCCGGCGTGGGCGCATCTGGCCGTTGGGCAAACGGTGTCAAACACGGTGACATTGCCCGCGCCGCTCATGCCCGGCACTTACACGATCCGTCTGGCTTGCACGATGAGGGGGGCAACGAACCAGCCTTTGGGAGTTGGGCCTTACATCTCATTCGGACTCTTGAACGTAAAATAGCATGTTGGTTTTCTTCGAAATTTCGGGGCTTCGATTGAGAATTGGCCATTGAAGATTTGTTATTGGTTATCGTCATGAGCTTCAACATCATCGGCATCGGGGAAATTCTCTGGGACCTTCTGCCCTCCGGCAAACAACTGGGCGGCGCGCCCGCGAATTTTGCGTTTCACGCGCGCGGCCTGGGCGCGCGAAGCCGCGTTATCTCGCGCGTGGGCCGGGACCCTTTGGGCGCGGAAATTCTGCAACGGCTCGGAGCTTTGGGCCTGCCCATCGCGGATATCCAGGTGGACCCGTCCGCCCCGACGGGAACGGTCAGTGTGGAGCTTTTGGCCGGCGGCCAGCCGCGCTTCACCATTCACGAGGATGTTGCCTGGGACCGTCTGGCTGTGGAAGCTACGGCTCTGGCCGCTGTCGCCGAGGCGGACGCGGTCTGCTTCGGCACGCTGGCGCAGCGGCGCGAGCCGGCGCGCGGGACGATTCAGGCGCTGCTGGCCGCGGTTCGCCCCGGGGCGTTGCGGATTCTGGATATCAACCTGCGCCAGCATTATTACTCGCGCGACATCATTGAATCATCGCTGCGCCTGGCCAACGTCCTCAAATGCAACGATGCCGAACTGCCGGTGCTGGCGGAAATGCTGGGCTTGCGCGGAAGCGCGCGCGGGCAAATGGAACAGTTGGCGCGGCGGCACGCCCTGCGCCTGGTGTGCCTGACCCGCGGCGCGCAGGGCAGCCTGCTTTATGCGGGGGGCCAATGGGCCGGGGATCCGGGCGAACCTGTCGTTGTCAAAGACACCGTCGGCGCGGGCGATGCCTTCACGGCGGCGCTGGCCGTGGGGATGCTGGCCGGAAAGCCGCTCGACGCGATCAGCCGCCGGGCCAATCAAGTGGCCCGGTATGTCTGTTCCTGCGAGGGCGCGACCCCGCCGCTGCCGGAATTTTCGGAACCCCACGCTGCGAACATGAGTCAACGATAAGTTCAAGGGAGTGTCCACATCAGTTCTCCGGCGTTTTTATGCCCGCGCTTGTTTCCGGCTTGGGCGTCGCCGCCGGACGCTCGAAATCCCCGCTGCCGGAATCAGCACGGGAGCCAATATGGCAAACGCCATGCAAGCAAGACCAAAGCAGTTGCATTGCCGGCGCGGCCATGAGCAACAGGGCCGCGCAAAACAGCGGCCAATGGAATCTCCCCGGCAACACGTTGCGAATCGCATCCCCGCCCCGGGGAGCGGCTGCCAGCGCGTCCGCCATAAACACGCGAAGTCCAAGCAGGACGCCGACGGCGCCCAATCCGGACGCCGCCAATTCCGGCAGGACGGGAATTCGGGTTTGCTCAAGCCGGCAGGCAAGCGTGCCCCATACGATCAGGAGCAGCGAAATCAACACCGGCGCGAGCACCGGCCCCCACCACGGCAGCGGAATAAGAAACAAAATGTCCCAATCCATCACCGAATGCGGCCAACCGCACATCGCCTTCAGGAAGACATAGTAAAAAATGTCCCAGACGCCAAAGGCAATCGCCGCGAAACCCAGGCGGCTCCGCCACGCCCGTCCGGCGAGAATGCCGACGGCCAGCAACATGACCAGGGTGGCCGCTTCGCGAGCCAATTCGACCCAACCCATATTGCCGATAATGGGGAAGGGATTGGGCTGCCAGGGTTCGATGCGATCCACGATTGTGCGCAGGTAGAGCACCGCCGCCGCCTCGACCCACGCCATCGCCACGGCAAAGCCAAACACAATCAGCCATCGCTTTCGGCCGCTCATAAATTCAGTCTTATTCATCCTGGATGTTGACGCGCGCTTTGTAATACAAAGCATAGACGGTCGCGGCTAAATTTCGTTCAAACTTTTTCATCGGAGGTTCTCTCCCTTCCTTGTTCCCAGGGCAAGTCCGCGGGGGCTGGATGCAAGAGCGTTCGGCGGGACGCCGAACGCGGCGGTCGAGACGACCGCGCTCCCCAATCTGCAATCCGCAATCCGCGATCCGCAATTCACAAGTCCTCCTCATCCCGGCTGGGCGCTGACAAATTCACGGTGCAGCCGGGCATAGACGCCGCCCTGCCGCAGCAAGCTGTCATGCGTGCCGCGCTCGACAATGCGTCCCTGATCCAGCACCAGGACCAAATCGGCCTTGCGAATCGTGCTCAGCCGGTGCGCGACGATGAAGGAGGTCCGCCCGCGCAGCAGAATCTCCAGCGCCCGTTGCAATCGGGCCTCGGTAACGGTATCAATCGCGCTGGTCGCCTCGTCCAGCACCACAATGCGCGGGTTGGCCAGCAGCGCGCGGGCGAAACAGACCAGTTGCCGCTGGCCGAACGAAAGGGACGCGCCCCGCTCCGCCACGGGCGTGAGCAGTTGCCGCGGCAGGGCATCGAGCAGGTCCAGGCAATCCAGCGCGGCCAGCGTCGCGCGCACGTCGGCTTCCGTGGCCCCGGGCCGGGCGAAGCGGATGTTGTCCAGCACGGTAGCGGAAAAGAGGAAGTTATTCTGCTGGACGCTGCCCATTTGCGAACGGAGCGAATCGCTGGTGATGGTGTTCAAGTCCAGGCCGTCCACGAGCACCCGTCCGCGGCTCGGCAGATAGAGTTTCTGGAGCAAACCCACCAGGGTCGTCTTGCCGCTGCCGGTCTGGCCCACCAGCGCCACGGTTTGTCCCGGCTCGGCGGCGAAGGAAATGTCCGTCAGCACCGGGCGGCCGGGTTTGTATTGGAAATGCACGTCCTGGAATTCCACGCGGCCCCGAATGGCCGGCAACGGCCGGGCGTCCGCCGCGTCGCGCCATTCCGGTTCCTGGTCGAGCATGCGGAACAGCCGTTCCGCTCCGGCCATGGCCATGAGCGCCTGGTTTAATTGGTTGCCAATGACCTGCACCGGCTCGAAGAAAAGATTGGCCAGGAAAAAGAACATGACCAGATCGCCCACGTCCATGTGCAGCCAGCCCTGCCAGCGCAAGGCTCCAAAGGCGCCCAGGAAAGCCATCGCGCCCAGGAAAAGCTGGCTCTTTAATTGGAGCAACGGCACAAACACCGCGGAAGCCTGGGCCACTCCCACGTTGTTTTCCCCATGCACATCAATCAGTTTCTGGAAGAAGCCCAGGTTGATCTCATGCCGGACGAACGCCTGCGTCACCCGGATGCCGCTGACCGATTCGGCCAGGGTGGAAGAAACCCGGCTCCAGGTTTCCTGCACCTTGCGCAGCCGCCGGCCCATCTCCAGCCGGTAATGTTCATTGACCATCCAGATGACCGGCGCCATCAGGACCATCAACGAAAAGAGCTTCCAATCATACCACGCCATCAGCGCCCCCGAAGCGGCCATTTGCAGCGCCTGCACCACCAGCACGAACGCCACGTCCTGCACCCCGGCCCGCACGCTGTCTATGTCCGATGTGAGCCGGCTGATGATGCGGCCGAATTTGGTCTGGTTGAAAAACGACATCGGCATCGTCATCAGTTTGGCGAACAAATCCGTCCGCATGTCGTGAACCACCGCCTCGCCCAGTTCGAGGGCGAACCGCTGGCGGAAATGGAACGTGAACGCCGTGAAGAGCGCGAGGGCAAAGTAGCCGGCGGCATACCAGCGGATGCCGGCCAAATCGCGCCCGGAAATCGGCCCGTTGATCGTGCGGCCAATCAGCCAGGCCAGCGCCGGGAGTTGCAAACCGCGGGTGAACGTCAAGATGAAAAGCCAGTTCCGCTTCGCCGCGTAGGGCCGGGTGTAGCGGAAAATCCGCCGGATCAGCGCCATTTGCAACGGCGCCTTGTCCGCCTCCCGCTCCTCCATCGGGTTGTAATACGTAATGGCCTCCCGCGCCGAAGGATCTCCCCGGACGGCCCCGGCGTTCGCAGATTTGATCTTCGATGGCGCGCTCATAAACGCGAAAACCAACACTCCATCACTCCAACACTCCGTTGGGCTCTTCGATGGCTTTCCCACGCTTTGCGCTCCGCAAACCGTTCCCGGCCCAAAGGCGGGAGGCGGCTCCCGCAGTTCAAGTCAACTGCACTCATACTTAGGCCAGTATAGAAATTAAGCCTGACTTGTCAACGGATAAAAGCAAAAAACAGCGCCGCGCCGCTGACGGCGGGCAAAGGCGGAGCGAGCGGCAAATTTCGACCGCCGCCCATGACCTTATGGCGGAACGAATTGGAATCCGCCCAAGATCGCAAAATCCGTCGCGTTTGTGGTGAGCAGGGAATTGATTCCGGCGCTTCTGTAGGTGGCGGCAAGCAGGGTGTCCAGAATGCGCTTTCGTCCCAGACCGAGAGCGCGATGCCACACAAAGAACTGTGCCATCGCGGCTTCGCTGGCAACGATGCGTGTCACCTCATGAGCGGTCCACCATTTTTGCGCCAGATCGCGCGCCGCATCCATACTCAGTGGCGAGGTGAACCGCCTGGCATCAGTGACCACATGAATAAATTCGGCGAGGACTTGCGGGGCCAGCGCGAATCCGTCGCCTTGGGCAACAAGCGCTGCGATTTTCGCCCGCGCCGCTTGATGTCTGGCGTGCTCCATAACTTCGGCGGCGACCAGGAATCCGGTGTCAATCCCGTGATTCACTGGCGCCCTTCCAGCATCTCGCCCAGCAAGTCATCATCCGGCTTGAGCGGACGAATCACCCGGCCAAGACTCACCGGCGGGATTTCCAGCACGCTATGCGGGGAAGCGCTATTGAGGTGACGTCTGCGCATCCGCTCGGCAAGCCACGCGAACAAGTTTTCCTGTTGCTCCAGCGGCAGGGCGTCGGCAGCCCTTTCGATTTCTGTCAAATTTGACATGGGGTTCTTATACGCAAAACCGAGGATGTTTTCAAGCGCCTTCCATTCACCGGCTTTCAGCGACCTTCTTTGTGGCCGGCCGCCCCGTCCTCTGAACCCCTTTTTCTGGAACCACCTTTCCTTTGTGCGCGCTGGCTTCTTTTGACCATGCTGCTTGGTTTGGCTTAAAGGTTCGGTCTGTTTTGGCGGCTCGGACAGGCGCTTCGGAATTATTTTACGGGCAGGGAGCGTATTTCCGCCGCCTGTGGCATTGACCCTGCTTATTACTCGCGAAAAACGGCAAACTTGATTTGCATCCGACGCATTTTTTGCCGCGGCGCCATGAAAAAGATCGAAGCCATTATCAAACCATTCAAGCTGGATGAAGTGCGGGATGCCCTGGTCCATGTCGGCATCGGCGGCATGACCGTGTGCGAAGTCTCCGGCTTCGGGCGGCAAAACGGCAGCACGGAATTGTATCGCGGCAGCGAATACGTCTCCAACTTCCTTCCAAAACTCAAACTGGAAATCATCGTGGCCGACGGCTTGGCGGCCGCGGTTTCCGCCGCGATCATGGAGGCGGCCCGCACGGGCAAAATCGGCGACGGCAAAATCTTCGTCTCCTCGGTGGACAAGGTCATCCGAATCCGCACCAATGAAAGGGACGCGCTGGCGGTGTGAGCCGGTTGGGCGCGCGGCGTTCCAATTGGCTTTTGACGTTGGCCTGCAAACAGGTATGCTCCCGCCCTGTGTTTTAGTTTAATCGGATGACCCTGACTACCAGCACGCGGCGGCCTCGCAATGTCAATGCCCCCCGGGCGGCGGCCATCCTGTATGGGGACTGGGGCACCAGCAAGGCCTACGTCATCGGCATCGCCTTTGCCGTGGGCGGTTACAGTTCGTTCTGGTTGATAGCGGCCATGTGTGTGCTGACGGCCTTGGTGGGGGTCAATTACATGGCCATCTGCAAGCATTATCCCGATGGCGGCGGGGTCTATGCCAGTGTGCGCCACCGCTCGGAGATCGTTTCCATTGTCGGCGCTTTCCTGTTGATTGCGGATTACATTGTGACGGCGGCGATCAGCGCCCTGTCGGCCTTTCAATACCTGGGGGTCGGGCACCCGGAAATCTACGCCGGGCTGGCCATTCTTTTCATCGGCTGCCTGAACTACTTCGGCCCCAAGCACACCGGCGGCCTGGCTTTTCTGGTATCGGTGCCGACGGTGGTGGTGGTCGTGGTGCTGGCGGCATTCTGCATCCCCCACTTGGGAGAAGCGGTGCATAATATGCAGCCCCTTCAAGGCGGCTTCGCCAAGAACTGGGGCGGGTTTGTCGGCGTGGTGCTGGCCCTGTCCGGCGTCGAGGCCATCGCCAACTCCACCGGCGTGATGAAACTGAACAAGGGGAGCACCGACGCCAAACCCAATGTGTCACAAACCTCCACGCCCGCCATCCTCTGGGTCATGGTGGAAGTCTGCGTCTTCACCGCCCTCCTCGGCCTGGCGATGAATGCGCTGGGCGGGTTAAGCTCCGTTCCCACCGCCCCTCATGAGATGAATGAAGTGATGGCCGATGGCAAACCCGTCCGCGATTACATGCTCAAGTACATGGGCGATCATTTTGTCGGCGGGGCGTTCCATTCCCCGCTGATTGGACACGGCATGGGCGTGGCGGTCAGCCTGGTGTTTGGATTGCTGCTTCTTTCCGCCGTCAACACCGCCATTGTGGACTTGATTGCCATCTCGTTCCTCATGTCGCGCGACGAAGAATTGCCACTGCAATTCCAGCGGCTCAACAGTTTTGGCGTGCCCAACCTGGGCCTCATCGTGGCGGCGGCGGTTCCCGCGCTTTTGGTTCTGACGGTCCGGGATGTCGGCGGGCTGGCGGATCTTTATGCCGTGGGCGTCGTTGGCGCCATCGCCACCAACCTCGGCGCCAGTTCCACCGACCGGAAATTGGGCCTGGCGCCATGGGAGCGCATTTTGATGTTCTGCACCTTCCTGATCATGCTGGCCATTGAAATCTCCTTATTCGCGGACAAACCGACCGCGCGCAATTTTGCCGCCGGGGTGCTGGCCATTGGCTTGATCCTGCGCGGCCTGGCCGCCGAGAATACGCGGCGCAAGAAGAAGGAAGAGCAAGCCGCCGCCAGCCCGCTTCCGGCCGCCGCCCAGCCTGTGCTCGCGCCGTTGGCCACGCTCCCCGTCCAACCCCGCGAGGCTTCCGGCACCCCCATGATGTGCGCCGTCCGCGGCCTTGGGAAAACCCTCGACTTTGCCATTGAGGAAGCCCAACAAAGCGACCGGCCCCTTTATCTGTTGTTCATCCGTCCCGTGCCGATTTTGCTGGAGGACGACTTCAGGCGCAAATGGCAGGATGACCCTGAAGCGAGGGAACTTTTCACGGAGGCCAAAAGGAAAGCCAACGGCCATCCCCTGATTCCCTGCTACGCGGTGAGCGACGCGGTGGCGCAGACGATTGTGGACATCACGGCGACGGTGGGAGTCTCGCACCTGATTCTGGGCGCGCCAGAACGCCACGGCCTGGCCCATCTTTTGCGTGGCAACATCATTCGGGAAATCTCCGACAGCCTGCCCGACAACATTCACCTGCTGGTCTATGCCTGAGCCAGGGGACAATTCACGAATCCGTGATTTGGTCAATTAGTGAATTCCTTCAGAAATTCATGGCATTGACGGATTCGGACTTCACAAATTGTTTAGCGCCTCCTTAATGGATTTTTTATGGCAACGGTCCCGCGATTCCATTTTCCACTTGATATTCCCGCAAGGCGCTGTTTGGAAAGTCGCAAGCTGGCCAAAAAGAACCAATCGCTATGCAAACAGCATGCCGAAAAATTACATGCGCCAGGCAATTAAGCCCGAGAGATTCTCAATTACTGATCCCTTAACCCGTTGCGGCGCAATGTGTTGCGCGCCCCGCCCGGTTGAACCGCCGCCTTTGACGGATGCGAGGGAAATGTTGATGGCACTGACTTTGCTAGGGCGATGTCTGTGCAAGAAGACTTGAAGAAACACCGGGAAGTTGGCTGCGAAATAACATCGCGGGCGAGTTTGCGCCCGTTGCGCAATGCCAGTTGGCTTCCCGGAATCAAGAGTCTGTTAACGACAAACAATAAAATAACATAAAGAACTATGGCATTCCCAATGTCACCATCAGAAGAAAAGAAACCGACGACGATGAAACCGACGCTGGGCCTGACGGGCCTGACGATCAACGCCATGGCGCTCATCGCGCCGGGAGCGTTTCTCTGGCTTACTTATCAGGAGCAATCCCTGTATGGCGCGCCCCTGGCAGGCAGCGCGATGTGGCTGGGACTGGTGTTCGCGCTGCTCTTGTGTTTCGCCACGGCCATCAGCTATGCGGAACTCTCCAAGCTCTACCCGGGCGCCGGCTCCTCCTACCTTTATGCCGAGCAGGCTTTCCTTTCCAAGACACGCGCCTTCAAGTGGGCGCGCGTCATCAAATTCTTCACCGGCTGGAACAGCCACTTGTATTACTGGATTTATACCGGCCTGATGGTTGGCGTTACCGCCATTCTGGCCGGCTGGCTGGCCGGCCAGATTTTCCCGGATACCTTCAGCGGAACCTATAACAGCCCGCTCTTCATGTGGCTGTTCTGCATAGTGTTCTCGCTCGGAGTGGGCTACATCGCTTACCGGGGAGTTAATGGCACGACCGCCGTCAACATGGCGATTAATGTCATTCAGATTTCCGCGTTGATAGTCTTTGCCGTCATGGCCATCTCCTATCGCTCCAGCCATGCGACCGGCTCGGTTGGATGGCACCTGTCCAATGGCACGCCGGTCAACTACAATGTGGCTACGGTGGATGTGATTGATGACAAGACCAAGAAGCCCGTTCAGGACACCTGGGCCGATGGCACGCTCAAGACCAATGACGCCACCAAGCTGCCCATCTGGAAGCAACAAGACAAGCAAGTCGCCAAGGACGACCTGGACAAGACCAAGAACACCAACGCCGTTGAGCTTGCCGGCCTGACAGCGATGGGCCTGGGCGAAGGCGATCCATATCCGGTTTGGAAAACTGACGACAAGGGCGCCGTGGTGCTGGACAAGAATGGCAATCCCACCGCCGATCCGTTTATAGTCAGCTTTGCCCCCAAGGACGCTGTGACCGGCACGGCGGGCGACGCGAAAGACCCGCAGACGTTTAACTTCCACACCAGCGCCGGTTCTGTCGTAAAACCGCATGGATTCGGGGCGGTCCTGATTCAAGCGTGCGTGGCGATTCTGCTGCTCGTGGGATTCGAATCGGTGACGGCGATGGGTGAAGAGGCCAAGAACCCGAAGAAGGACATCGGGCGCGCGGTGTTGCTGTCGCTGGCGATTCAAGGCGCGGTTTGTTATCTGTTCGAGTATTTCGCCGCCAACTACTTTCTCAATAGCGGTTACACACTCTCCAATGCCGGCGCCTCCGGAGCGCCCATCGGCGACATGATGGTTCTGGCCGGCACTTGGGCCTTTGGCAGTCCGGCGGCGGGCAAGGCGTTCATGCTGATAGAAGCGGGCACGGTGTTCCTCGCGCTGATCGGCACCACGCTTTCCTGCATGAACACGGGAGCGCGCGTGACTTATGCGATGGGCCGCGATGAGGAAGTTCCCACGCAATTCGGCATGTTGCACGGCAAGACTCTCTCGCCGCATCGCGCGGTCTGGTTCCTCGCGGCGATCTCCATCGTCATCGGCATTTTGACAACCGTGGTTTATCTGGGCGGTCAAAGCACGGACTTGGCGCAATTGGACAAGCACAACTTCTGGTATAGCATCGGCATTTTCAGGCCGCATGATTATGTGACACTGCCTAACAGCGTGCTAATCATCACGCTGATCAGCAACTTCGGCACGTTCCTGCTTTATATGACGACTTGCATCGTGGCCATCGTCGCGTTCCGCGAGCACCACAGTTTCAACGGGTTCAAGCACATGTTCATCCCGGTGTTCGGCCTCCTGGCCAATTTCGGCTGCATGCTGTTCTACTTGATCGGCCCGTTCAGTGTATCGGGCATGAGTCCCAAGGAGCCTTACATTGCGCTTGCTTTCGCCGCGCTTTGGGCCTTGTGCGGATTCCTGTATTTCTGGAGAAGCAGCAAGGCGAAAGGAAAGGAGATGATACTGAGCGCAAGACCTCAAACCGCATGAGTTCACTTTACGGGAGACAATAATCCCGGTGCGGCTGGCCTTTACTGTGCAGGAGAAGGCCAGCCGCATTTGTGTCTGCCACCCGGCGCACGACAAAATTCTTCGCGCCCTCCTCTCTCTCCCCGCTTGCGGGGAGAGAGCCGGAGAGAGGGGTTCCCGAAATCTGTCCTGCGCCCTCTGCCACCGCAAACATGATGTTGAAATTGCCAAATCACCATTCACCATTCATAATTCCCAAATGCAGCGCGACCTTTAACCAACGATGGAACTGACTTACTCTGAAATCTCCGTCTCCGGCCCGGTGCGGGACAACAACGAGGACCGGGTCGGCTTCTGGCAGCCCGACACCGCCGAGGACCGGCGCGACCTGGGGGCCGTCGCGGTGATGGCCGACGGGGTGGGAGGGAGCGAGCGCGGCGAGATCGCCAGCCGAATGGCCGTTCAGAGCGTTCTGGATGTTTTCTGTTCGTCCGAGGCCGCCACCGAGCCGCGCAAGCTCATCCGTCAAGCATTTGATTGCGCCAGCAAAGCCATTTATGACGACTCGCTGAAGAACCCCGGCCAGGGCCAGATGTGTACCACGCTCACGGCCGCCGTGTTCCGTCATAACGAGGTCACCATCGGCTTCGTGGGCGACACCCGCGCCTACCTGGTCCGCCGCCGCAAGATCGAACAACTGACCACCGATCACAACCAGGTCGGGTTCCGTCTCAAGTACGGATTGATCCGGGAAAACGACGCCATGACCAGCCCTTCCCGCTCCCTCCTCACGCGCAGCCTGGGAAGCGAGCCGATTTGCCGCCTGGATTTTGTCAGGCGCGAAGTCTATAAGGAGGATGTCATCGTGCTCTGCACCGACGGCCTCTACGGCTTCGCGACCGACGTGGAAATTCTGGACGCGGTGAGCCATCAGGAGCCGGCGGAAGCGGCGGACCTCCTGCTGAAATTGGTTGAGAAACGCAACGGCGAGGATAACATCTCCATTCAGGTCATTCGCGTCAACGAGGTGCATCGCGCCATTTTTTTTCGCGGTGTCCAGACCGGCTATTTGAAGAACAAAACTGTGGAGACCAAAGAAGAATTCAGCGCGGGCGCCGTGCTGGACAACCGGTTTGAAATCCTGGATTGCCTCAGCCGCAGCGGCATGGCCTGCATCTACAAGGCCCGCGACCGCAAAACCGGCCAGACCGTCGCCATCAAAGTGCCCCACATGCAATTCGAGAGCGACGTTGCCGGCGCCAGCCGCTTCGAGCGCGAGGAGGAAATCGGCAAGGCCCTCAACCATCCTTCCGTCCTGAAAATCATCCCGGTCGAAGAGCAAAAAAGCCGGCCCTACATTGTCATGGAATTCCTGGAAGGCCGCACCCTGGCCGACCTGCTCAAGGAAGTCAAACCGCTGGCCGAGGCCGATGCCGCCGCCATTGCCAGCCGCATCTGCGACGCCCTGGACTACCTGCACAAGCAGAATGTGGTCCACCGCGATCTCAAGCCCCAGAACATCATGCTCTGCCGCGACGGCTCCATTCGCATCATGGATTTTGGCATCGCCAAGTCCGCCCAGGCCCGCCGCATGACCTTCGTCGGCTTCACCCCGTCCATGGGCACGCCCGATTACATGGCCCCCGAACAAGTCCAGGGCAAACGCGGCGACGAGCGCACCGACATTTACAGCCTCGGCGCCATCCTCTACGAAATGGCCGCCGGCTCGACTCTTTTCGAGGGCGAGAATCCTTATGTAGTCATGAACTCCCGCCTCACCGGCGATCCGGCCGCCCCGCGCAAACTCAACCCCAAGCTCACACCCGTCCTGGAAGAAATCATCCTCCACGCCCTGGAGCGCAACCCGGCCAACCGCTACCCGTCCGCCGCCGCCATGAAAGCCGAGTTGGACGACTACGAAAAAGTGCCCTTGACAGAGCGGTGGCAACGGCTCCAGCCGCCGCAGATATGGAGGACCCGATACCGCCTGGTGCCCATCGTGGCTGGCATCTTCCTTCTCAACGTCATCCTTTTCCTCCTGCTCTGGTGGTACCTCAGCGCCTCCCAAAAGCACAGCCATCCGCCTCGCAGTGAAGTTCATGTCAAATCCATAATCTGCAACAGCGCCGTTTCGTGATACGGGCCGGGCCGATGCGCCAGCTCCTCGTGCGTGCCGCTCTGCGTCAACTGTCCGTCTTCCAGCACCAGAATCCAATCCGCCCGGCGCAACAGGCTCAGCCGCCCTGACACAACAAGTGTAGTCCTTCCCTTCATCGCCTCCCGCAGCGCCGACACGATTTCATTCTCCGTCCGCGCGTCCACCGACGCGGTCGGGTCGTCCAGAATCAGCACCGGCGGTTCCAGCAACAAGGCCCGCGCCAGGGCCAGGCGCTGCCGCTGCCCGCCGGACAAATCCACGCCCGATTCCCCCAGCACTGTCTCGTATCCGTGCGCCAGCCCGCATATAAACTCGTGCGCCGAGGCGATCCGCGCCGCCCGCTCGATCTCCTCCATCGTCGCCCGCGGATGCCCGAACGCGATGTTCGCAGCCACCGTGTTCGAAAACAAAAAGCTCTCCTGATACACAATCCCGATCTGCCGCCGGTAAGCGTCCAGGTCCAACTCGCGCAAATCCCGTCCGTCGGCCAGAATCCGGCCGGCTTGGGGATCGTAAAAGCGGGGCGCAAGGCCGAGCAGGGTGCTCTTGCCGGCGCCTGTCAAGCCGAAAATGCCGATGACCTGCCCCGGCCGGGTCCCGAAGGAAACATCCGTAAGCACCGGTTTGCCGGGCGCGTACCCGAAGGTCACCCGCTCAAACACCAGCCGGCCCGTCAGCCGCCCGGGCGCCAGCGCGCCGGGACGGCTTTGCACCTCGACCGGCGTGTCCAGCACTTCAAACACCCGCCGCGCCGCCGCCAGGCTTTGCTGCACCGAGTTGGCGATGGTCGAGATGTTCGCGACCTGCCCGGTGAACTGCTGCAGCAATCCCGCAAACACCACCAGCCCCCCTCCCAGCGGAATCCGCCCCCGCACATACAGCCAGCCGCCGTAGGCGAACAAAATCACCAGGCTCAGTTGCGACAAGATCTGCGTGCCGGGCGTGAAGATGGACAAATCCCAGAAAATCCGCCGCTGCTGCGACGACACCGCGTCGTTGGAAGCTTCAAACCGCCGGACCTGGTGCCCCTCAGCCGCAAACCCCTTCACCGTTTGCATCCCCCGCACACTTTCGCTGAACAACAGCACCATGTCGTCCGTCAACTCCCGGTTCCGCAAATACCCCGGACGCAGCCGCGCGGAATAGAAATGCGCCAGCCCCCACAACGGCGCCGACACGCACAAACAGGCCAGCGTCAGCGCCGGATGAATCCGCCACATGAAAAACGCGTACGCCGCCAGCGTCAGCACCATGTTCAGCCCCTGCAACAACACCCCGTCCACGAACAGCCGCGTATTCTGCACGTCGCCCGTCACCCGGTTGAAGATCGAGTTCGAGCCGTGCTGATCGAAGAAACTGAAACTCAGCCGTTGCAACTTGGCGTAAAGCTGCGCGCGCAGGGCGGGCACGATTTCCCCCTGCGTCAGCCGCGCCGTGATCATGCCATAGACATAAGTCAGCGCCGCCCGCAACAGCGCCAGCGCCACAATCGCCAGCGCCAGCGCGGCGACAACCCGCAACGGCGCCCAGCCGGCCGGCGGCGTCCAGCCGAACGGATAATCCGGCGCGGGCAGCGCGGGATTGAGCGCCCCGCGGATGACATCAATGACCACGCCGAGCAGCTTGAGACCGACGATGCCGAGCAGGAGCATGCCCACGCCCAGCGCGGCCGACCAGAAACAATCCCAGCGAAAGCGCCAGGCCAGCGCCGTGAGGCGCCAGACCAATTCCGCGGTGGAGTAGCGATCCTCCGCCGGGACATAATTCGCTGTAACCGATACTTTCAAAACAACCAAACTGCCGCACCCGCTCGGCGTAATCGAATGAAAAACTCTTTAACCAAAGAAACACAAAGATCGCAAAGACTGAAAGCGTCATGGGTAGCGCGGGCGGCTCGCCCGCCCATTTCGGCGTCCCGCCGAAATGCCCCTTCTCTGCGTTCTTTGTGCTGCAATCCCTCAAAATCGCGCATTTCCGCGAGGATTTTCCCATATCTGTCAATCTGCATCTGTGTCCATCTGTGTTCATCTGTGGCTTCAACTGCTTTCTAAAGGCTGAATCGTCACTGGACGCGAATCTCATGATACAACCACGTTCGGGCGTGAATCCAGTAGTGCTTGGCGACGCCTTCGGAGATGCGCAGCACCTCGGCGGCTTCGGCATTGGTCATGCCGACGAAGTAACGGAGTTTGACTAACTCCGCCTCGACTTTGTTTTGGGCGGCGAGTTTGTCCAGCGCGTCGTTGAGGGCGAGCAATTGGTCATCGTCCTTTTGGGGGACAAAATCCAGCGCCTCCAACTCGACGCGCTGCTGTCCGCCGCCGTGGCGATGGGCGCGTTTGCGCCGGGCGCGCTCGATGAGGGTGCGGCGCATGGCCTCGGCGGCGGCGGCGAAGAAATGGGCGCGGTTTTGGAACTGGGCCTGGCCGTCGCCGCCGGCCACCCGCAGCCAGGCTTCATGGACGAGCGCGGTGGGTTGCAGGGTTTGACCGGGCGCTTCGTGCGCCATCTTGTGCGCGGCGAGTTGGCGCAACTGCTGATAAACCAGCGGCAGCAATTCCTCCGCCGCCTTCGGATCGCCCTGTTCGATGGCTTCGAGGATGCGCGTCACGTCGCTCATTTGGGAGATTTCCGCCTAATTGCCTTCCCGGTAAGGCTGATTGGATTGATGCAGTTTGAGCCGGTCAGCATACCCCTGCTTCGCGGCGGCAGTTTTTGCAAATTGGACAGCCTGATTCTGGAAGCTGACCGCCTTCTCGAACTGCCCTGTTTCCGCGTATGCGGCGGCCAAGGCGTCCAGGTAGGGGGCGTTAGTCGGGTTCGCCTCGATTGTCTTTTCCGCAAGAGTGACGGCTTCCGCGCCATTGCGCAGGCTGGCATTGGTAGTTGTGGCCAGAAGCCAGGCGAGCAGTTTCATGGCCGGGATGTTCCCGGAATCAACCGCTTTATAAGCCCATTCGATGGCCTTCTTCTCATCTTTGGCCACGCCGCCGTAAAGGCTATAATTCTCCGTGCCATAGGCATACAACGACGCCAAATATAACCTTGCTCCGACATAATCCCGGTTTCCTGCATACGTGCCTCCTTCAATGAGAGCGTTTGCTTCTTTTAGAATCATATGCCCGGCAACCCCTCTGAGCAGGTTTAGGGAAACGACATTTAATTTGCCGTATATAACCAATGCCGGCCCCAAATTCGGCAGGGATTCGCTGGCATGGCGTGCTTGAGTCAAGGCCACCCGGGCTTCCTCCTGCCGATGCAATTGGTGATAGGCCATGGCGAGGATCGCTTCCCCAGCCGCGATCCGTCCTGCCGGCGGCGCTTGAGGCGGTGCTTTCGCCCAAAGCTGGCTCTCTTCGACCGCTCTCGAGTAATCGCCCCGGCGATAATCAACAAGGGCCAGAGCCGTCAGGCCCCCTCTTTTGGATTCTACGGTCACTGTGGGATCAATCTGCTCACGCAACAGGACTTCGTATAAGGGCGACAATCGCGCCATCGTTTTTTCGTCCGCAGGCATCAGCAGACTGATGTAACAGACTCGATTGGCTATGGCTGCGTTCGTCGTGTCGCGAAAGCGGGAGAGGGTGGACTGGCGGAATTTTTCGTATCCTTCAATGTCGCCGCTTAGGATCAGCGCGGGAGCATAAACTTCATCATCCTGTGTGATTTGATTCCCATCCGCACCTTGGTCCGCTTGCACGACAACGGCAAAGTCTGCCGCGGCCTCTTTCCATTGCTCGTGACACGCATACCAGTAGCCCAGAGCGTACCGCAACGATGCCTGTTCAGAATCATCCAGAGCCAGACCGGGAGGGATTGCGTTGAGCAAACGTTGCGCCTCGTCAAATTTGCAGGCGTTGTAAAGACCTTGGGCCTGCGTGATCTTTTCCCGCGCTTCCGCTTTCTGCCGCAAAAGGGACTCGCGCGCGAGGGCGGCGGCGGTCTCGCGCTGGGCGTGTCGCTCGCGGACGAACAGCCAGGTCGAGACACCCAACCCGGCAATCAGCGCCGCGAAAACCGCGGCGGCGGCGGCAAAGGCGGCCTTGTTGCGCCGGACCATTTTTTGGAAACGGTACAAGTTGGTGGGCGGGCGGGCGGTCACCGGCTCGTGGTTCAGGTGGCGTTTCAGGTCATTCGCCAGCCCGTTCGCGGTCTCGTACCGGCGTGTGCGGTCCTTCTCCAAGCATTTCATCACAATCCAGTCCAGGTCGCCGCGAATAAGACTGATCAGTTTTGGGGGCTGGGTGCCGTGGCCTTTGGCAACGGCGGTCAGGTCCGCATTGACCATCGTGCTCAGGCGGGTGGAAGGGCGCTGCGGCTCTTGCTCGCGAATGATGCGGCGAATTTCGTCCAGACCGGACATCACCAGTTCATTGGGATCGAAGGGGGTCTTGCCCGTGAGCAATTCGTAGAGCAGCACGCCGAGGGCATAGATGTCGCTGCGGGTGTCAATGTTCAGGCCGCTCATCTCGGCTTGTTCGGGACTCATGTAAGCCGGCGTGCCGATGAACTGGCGAAGTTCCGTATAGACCGTCAGGTCGCTTAAACGTCCTTCCGTCGCCTTGGCGATGCCGAAGTCAATGACCTTGGGCACGGGCACGCCGTCGTGCAGGGTGACGAGGATGTTGGAGGGCTTGATGTCGCGATGAATAATGCCCTTCTGGTGGGCGTGCTGGATGGCATGGCACACTTGGGTAAAGAGGTTCAACCGCTCCGGGATCGAAAGGTTGTTCTGGTCGCAATACTCGGTGATGCGGATGCCGCGAACCAGTTCCATCACGAAGTAAGGGCGGCCCGTGTCCGTCGCCCCGGCGTCCAGGACTTTGGCGATGTTGGGATGATCCATCATGGCCAGGGCCTGGCGCTCGGCCTCGAATCGGGCGATGACCGACTTGGTGTCCATGCCCAGTTTGATCACCTTCAGCGCGACGCGCCGGCGGACCGGCTCCTCCTGGTCGGCGACATAAACGACGCCGCAGCCGCCCTCGCCGATTTTCTCGCGCAGTTTGTAACGGCCAATGCTCGCTCCGATCTTTTCGTCGGGAGCGGGATTGCTGCGGAGGGTCCCGAGCGGACCGGAAGGCGCGCCGGGCTTGGGGGACGGCGCGGCGGCCTCCGCCGGATTTTCCAGGAAGTCCCCCACATCATCGTGAACCTGGAGCAAGGCCTCGATCTTCTGGCGCAGGGCGTTGTCCCCGGCACAAGCCTGATCCAAATAGGCCGCGCGCTGTTCGGCGGGCAAAGCGATGGCGGCGGTAAAAACGGCCACCTCGCGATCCGGTGGAGTAGTCATGGGCGATTTCATGTTCCACCATCTAATGCGAAAAACAAACCCAAAAGGATCGGCAAATCTTCGGGCCAGGTGAATAGGCCCCGCGAACCAGCCCGGATATTTCATGAAAACTCCTGTTCAAGGCAGTTTGCCTCGGAGCTGCCGCTCTGCCCTGAATTCTTGGGCGGCTCCCGATTCAGAATCGGGACGCCCTGCCGAAGTCACGAAGAATTCTGCCAAGCCCTGGCGCAAAATGCGGTGTCAATTCTTCTTGCGCCGGCGCGCCAATGCGGCGCAGTTTGGAAGGGTAACTGCTGACATTATATGATTACAATACGTTCGTTTGTGGTTCTTGGTTTGTCGCTCGTCGTGGGGCTGGCGGTTTTTGGCGCTCAAATCGGCCGGGCGGTGAAAACGGGGCGCGAGTTCGACCGGTATCTGACCGTCCGCGGCTTGTCGGAGCGGGAGATGAAAGCGACGCTGGCGATCTGGCCGATCCGATTTTCCGATTACGCGGAGGATTTGGGGGCGCTCAAGACGGCAATGGAGAAGGATCGCGCCCTGGTCATCGCGTTTCTCAAGGAAAACGGGATTGCCACCAATGAGATTACGCAGGGCCTGCCGGATGTGAGCGACCGGGAAGATGAGCGGATTCAGGAGAAGGCCCCCACGATGGCGCGCTACCGGGGAGTGATGACGCTGGTGGTGCGAAGCCCGAAAGTGGATGTGGTCAAGAAAGCCATCCAGGCGGTGGACGCGCTGTTGGAGAAAGGGGTGTCGCTGGCCGGGAATGAAAACATGGACCGCATTCAATTTATATTTGACGCGGAGGCGGTGAACGCGGTGAAGCCGGACATGATCAAGGAGGCGACCGCCAACGCGCGCGCGGCGGCGGAGAAATTCGCGCAGGACTCAAAAAGCACGGTGGGGCGCATCCGCCGGGCCACGCAGGGGGCGGTCGAGATCGAAGACCGGGATGTGGCATCTCCCGAGTTGAAAACCATCCGGGTGGTGACGACGGTGGATTTCTTTCTGGAATAGCGCGGGCGCTTGCTGAGGTATCCGCCGGATTGAACACGAATCGAAAGAACTGTTTTGTGCCTTTTCGAGACCAATCCGCAATCCGCAAAGGAAAAGATGAACCGCCGATGGACACGGATAGACACGGATGGGACGGCTTTCTCCTTATCCGCGTTCATCCGCGTCCATCCGCGGTTCAAATCCCCCCTCCGCAATCCGCAATCCGCAATTCCCTAATCGTGCCCGGTCAAACCCAGTCAAACCCAGTCAAACCGTTTTCCCCAGGTTCCCAACGGGGTGTTGGAGTGCTGGAGTATTCCCGATTCGGAATCGGGATCACTCCACCACTCCCTCACTCCTTCGGCGCTTGACGAATGGGACAGGGCGAATTTAGCATACCGCCTGTTAAATATGGTTTTTTGACCGATTCATCCCCCCTGCAATGAAACGACGCATCCCGATTTTGATTTTGGCTTTGGCGGTTGTGGCCGCGCTGGTGTATTGGGCCTGCCTGCGCCGCTCGACCGCGATCTCCCTGACGGGTATCGTCACCACCGATGAAGTCATTGTCAGCGCCGAAATCTCCGGGCGCTTGCAGCAATTGCTGGTCAAGGAAGGCGACGCGGTGACGAACGGCCAGTTGCTCGCGGTCATCCAGCCCCAGGAATGGAAGGCGGACGCGGCTTATTACGCGGGCGCCAAATCGCAATCCAGCGCGCTGGTGGCCCAGGCGGAGGCGGACCTGAAGTTCCAGGAGGCCCAAACCACCAACCAAATCCTCCAGGCCGAAGCGACGCTCGAAGCGACGCGGGCGCAAGTCATCCAGGCGGAGGCGGACTCGGAGAACGCCGATCTGGTATTCAAGCGCGAGGAGGGCCTATTCCAGCGCGGAGTGGATTCGCGCCAGACCTACGATCAGGCCCGCACCACCGCCGCAGCGGACCAGGCGAAAGTGGATTCGCTCAACAAACAGGTCCTCGCCGCCGAAGCGGCGGTCGCCGTGGCCAAAGCCAGCTCCGAGCAAACCGCCGCGCGCCGGGCCGCCCTCCAGGCCAGCGAGGCGATGCGCGAGGCGGCCGCGGCGCAGGAGGACAAGGCGGACGTGCGCCTGGCCTACACCGAGATTCGGGCGCCGATCAACGGTATTATTGACACGCGCGCGGCCCTCCAGGGCGAAGTGGTCAATCCCGCCCAGGCCATCGTCACCCTCATCAATCCAGACGATCTCTGGGTCCGCGCCGACGTGGAGGAGAGTTACATTGACCGCATTCGCCTGGGCGACCGCCTGCCGGTCCGCCTGCCCTCCGGCGCCACGCGCGAGGGCACGGTGTTCTATCGCAGCATTGACGCCGATTACGCCACCCAGCGCGACGTCAGCCGCACCAAGCGCGACATCAAGACGTTCCAGGTCCGCCTCCGCTGCGACAACGCGGACCGCGGCCTGGCGGTGGGCATGACCGCATATGTGACACTGCATCTGTCAACTAAATAACGCATGAGCGCCGCCATCGAAGTGGACAAGCTGACCAAGCGTTTCGGCGATTTCACCGCCGTGGACGCCATCAGCTTCTCGGTCAGCCAGGGGGAAGTGTTCGGGTTGCTCGGCCCCAATGGCGCGGGCAAGTCCACCCTCATTCGGATGTTGACAACGCTGGTCCCGCCGACCTCCGGCTGCGCGCGCATCAATGGATTCGATGTCGCCCGCCAGGCCGACAAAGTGCGCAAGTCCATCGGCGTCATTCCGCAGGCGATGACGTCGGACCTCGATCTGACCGCGGAAGAGAACATGGGGATTTTCGCCAAGCTCTACGGCATCCGCAACCCGGAGCGGCGTCAGGCGATCCGGGAACTTCTGCGCGAGGTGGACCTGGAAAAGTGGGCGGACAAGCCGGTGAAAATGTTTTCCGGCGGCATGCGGCGCCGGCTGGAAATCGCCCGCGGGCTGGTTCACAAGCCGAACACTTTTTTCCTGGATGAGCCGACGACCGGCCTGGACCCCGTGTCGCGCGTGGCCGTCTGGGAGATGCTGGCGCGCCTCAAACGGGAGCGCGACCTGACGATTCTGGTCACGACGCATTACATGGACGAGGCGGACAAGTTGTGCGACCGGATCGCTATTGTTGACCACGGCAAACTGGCGGCGCTGGATTCGCCGCTCAAGCTCAAGGCCTCCATTCCCGGCAACAACATCCTGGAAGTCAGCGTGTCGGAAGTGCCGCCCGGCTGGCTGGAGACGCTGCGGGCGCTGCCGGATGTCGCGGAGGTCAAGGGCGAGGACCACGTTTTCCGCATTTCTTCGCTGAACGGCCCGCGCACGACGGTGGCGTTGATGGAAGCGGCGCGGGCGGCGGGCGTGGCGGTCAATTCGTTGTCCGTTCAAAGCACGACGCTGGACGACGTGTTTGTCCATTACACCGGCCATCAATTGCGCGACGCGCTCCAGACGCCCTCGGCCGCCAGCAGCGCGTTCATCCTTCAAAGGAACTGACCTGCATGCACCGAGTTTTGGCCATCATTGAACGCGACTTGTTTGGAATTTGGAATTTAGCCTTTAGCCTTTAGCATTTAGCCTTTTTTCGCATGCACCGCATCCTGGCCATCATTGAACGCGACTTGCGCCGGTTCCGCCGCAGCCCGGCGCTCATTATCATTTCCATGATCATGCCGCTGGTGCAGTTGGTCATCCTCGGCTATGCGTTTGGCGGCAAAGTCAAGCATTTGAATATCGGCGTGGTGGATCGCGACCACGGCCTGCCCGCCGTGCAGCTTAAGGAAATGTTCCAGGCCGTCGCCGCCAACGCGCAGACGTTCGACACGGCGGCCTACGCCGACACGGCGGCGGCGCTGCGCGATTTGCGCGAGGGGAAGATCAACGGCCTGCTGGAGATTCCGCCGGATTTCTCGCGCAAAGTCCTCGCCGGCGCCAGCCCGCGCATCGTGCTGGCCGAGGACAACACGGACCAGTTCTCCTCCGCCGCGATGGAAGGCGCGATGGCCGCGCTGCTGCCCTCCTACAACCAGCCCGCGCTGCCTTCGCGCGCCAGCGCCGGCGCGACGTTCGCAACGGTGGAGATTTATCCTTATGTGCCCTACATCCAGTTTCTGCTGCCGGGCACGATTGTTCTGGCCATATTCGTCACGGCGATGATTGGCGGGGGAATTATTTTTATTGACGACAAGGCGCGCGGGCTGCACGAGGGGTACCTGGTGACGCCGATTAGCAAATTTGAATTGATTCTCGGCTTCAACCTCGCCGGCGTGGCCAAGGCCATCGTCACCGGCGCGGTGCTGGTGACGCTCGGCTCGCTGATCGCCGGGATACCCGATCCGTTCAACCTGGCGCGGATGGCGCGGATGATGGTTTTGGTGGTGGTGACGGCGCTGGCGCTGATCAGCATGATGTTCCTGCTGATGGTGCGCGTGACCGATCCGCTGATACCGCGGGCGGTCTTTGGCATGCTCAACACCGTGCTGTTCTTTCCGAGCGGGGCGGTTTACCCCACCCAGGCATTTCCCGCCTGGATGAAAATGATTACAACCGTTGATCCATTCACCTACGCCGTGCATGGGTTCAAGGAACTCATACTCAAGAACACCGGGCTTTGGGCGATAGCGCCCGACATTGCCTTCCTGCTGGGCTTCGCCGCCATCGCCCTGTGCGCCGCCACCCTCCTCTTCCGCCGCACCCTCTGACTCGATTGCGGATTGCGGATTGCGGATTGCGGATTTGAATCGCGGGTGAACGCGGATAACGAGGCAGGCTTCTCATCCGCGTTCATCGGCGTTCATGTGCGGTTCGTCTTTACCACTCCACCACTCCATCACTCCATGCTCCATGTCCGCACTTTGTCCGGACTTCGGAGCGCCCCTGCGAAGCGCAAGGGTTCCCAGACAAAACGGCGTCGGCGAAGTGGCAAAGCGGCGCTGACGCGCGCGCACTCCAAGGCGGCCTTTCGGCCGTGTGCCTGGAGCGCGAAGCGCCTTGGAGTGCGGAACGACAGTTCCGCTTTGGCCCTGAAACAGTCGCATTCGACCCAATTGAAGAATTTTATCTGACGCCCGATGGGGAGCGCCCAGAAAGAATTCAGTTGCGCAAAGGGGGGGACTTGTGGCTCAATCATCCGGTTGTATGATATGGGAGATGAGACGAGAGCGTGTGACGATGTATTATTCCGGCCCTGTACAGGGCGTCGGTTTTCGTTATACAGTCAGAAACGCGGTCCACGGGTTTGAGGTGAGCGGGACGGTGCGCAATCTGGACGACGGGCGGGTGGAGTTGGTGGCGGAGGGGGCGCGGGAGGAATTGGAGGGCCTGCTGGAAGCGGTCCGGCAGTCGGAAGTGGGCCGTTTCATCCGGCGGGAGCAAATGGACTGGACAGAGGCAAGAAATGAATTTCGGAGTTTTGAAATTACGCAATAAGGCCTGGACAGGCACAAGATGAAGTACGCGATTATAGCTGATATTCACGCCAACTTGGAGGCATTCCAAGTGGTGTTGCAGGACATCGAAAAACAGAAATGCACCCATATAGCGTGCCTGGGCGACGTGGTGGGCTACAACGCCAACCCCAAGGAATGCCTGGACACCGTGCGCGCCCTGAACATGCCGTGCGTGAAGGGGAACCATGACGAGTTTTGCTCCAGCGACGCGCCGATGGAGGGGTTCAGCCCCAACGCGGCGGAGGCGGGGAACTGGACGCGCGGGAAATTGACGGAGGAGGACCGCCAATGGCTGCGGGAGTTGAAATTTCTGAGGCTGGTCTCCAATTTCACGATTGTTCACGCCACGCTGGACGGGCCGCAACGGTGGGGTTATGTATTTGACAAGCTGGCCGCCGCCGCCAGCTTCACCTACCAGAACACGCCCGTCTGCTTTTTCGGGCATACCCATGTGCCGGTGGCGTTCATCCGGGACAGCGTGGTGCGGGGCGGGACCTACTCGAAATTCCGGGTGGAACCGGGGCGGAAGTACTTCGTCAATGTGGGCGCGGTCGGACAGCCGCGCGACGGCAACCCGAAGGCGGCTTACGTGGTTTATGACATGGATGAAGGCTCCATCGAGTTGCGCCGGCTGGAATACGACATTGCCTCGGCGCAGAAGAAAATTCGCGAAGCGGGTTTGCCCGAGCGCCTGGCGGACCGCCTGGCGATGGGCAAGTAGTTCCCGCGCCGGAGCCGCAGCGGCAACCGGCTCCGCTCCTTGAAAATACTGATTCTCAAACCGAGTTCCCTGGGGGATGTCATCCACGCCCTGCCGGTGCTCCGCCTGATCAAGAGCCATCTTCCCCAAAGCCGGATTTATTGGTGGCTGGACAGCCGGCTCAAATCCCTGTTGGAGGAGGACCCGGACCTGGCCGGGGTGATCCCGTTCGACCGCCGGGGCTGGGCGTCGCCGCGCCGCTGGCGGGAGATGTTCTCCAGCCTGCAAGGGCTGCGCGCCCAACACTTTGATTGGGCGATTGATTTGCAGGGGTTGGCCCGCAGCGGCATTTTTGCATGGCTTGCCAACGCGGGCCTGACCGTCGGGCTGGACAGCGGGCGCGGCGGCTCGCGGGAAGGGGCGCGCGCGTTTTATGATCTGACGCCGCCGCCGCCCGCCGCGGGAACGCATGCGGTGGACCGTTACCTGGCGGTCTTGCCGCTGCTCAATATGCCCGTGCATTGGAATTTTGAATGGCTCCCAAAACGGCCGGAAATTGCCGCGCAAGTCCAACGGAAATGGAACCCCGGCCCCGGGCCGTGGATCGCGCTTCTGCCGGGCGCGCGCTGGGACAACAAACGGTGGCCGGTGGAACATTTCGTTCAATTATCCAGGCTAATGCGCGGGATGAGCGCGCTGCAATTCGTCATTTTGGGCGGCGCCGGGGAACGGGCGGCGGGCGAGGCCATTGCGAAGGAGAATCCGGGGCGCTGCCTGAATCTGGCGGGGGAAACGTCGTTGTGGGAAATGATCGAATGGGTGCGGCGTGGCCGGTTGGTCATTAGCGCTGACACGGGGCCGATGCATGTGGCGGCGGCGCTGGGCAGGCCCGTGATCGCGCTCTTTGGCCCCACCGACTCGCGGAACACCGGCCCGTACGGCAAGCCGGGCAGCGTCCTGCAAATCAACAGCCTGCCCTGCGTTCCCTGCATGAGAGCCTTTTGCCATTACGCCGTGCCCCGGGCGTGTCTGACCACCCTGACCGCCTCGGTCGTCTATGCCAGAGTCCGGGAGGAACTGAGTGAATCTTAATCTCCATCGTGAAGAGAAGAAGAGATTAAGATTAAGATTATGATTAAGAGAGGATGCCCCAAAAAGTGACGTGGACCCCACTCAGGAAGTTCTTCCGTCCGCCCGCCGCGGTGGAAAGTCCGCCGGTGGCCGGGGTGGTTGAAATCCAGGCGCGCCTGGTGCCGGTCCTCTTTCGGCGGCATCCCCGCGCCCGCCGTTATCTCCTGCGGTTGCGGGCGGACAAGACGGTGCTGGTGACGATGCCGCGCCGGGGTTCGCTGGAGTTTGCCCGGCAGTTCGTCGCCAGCCGCCGGGGTTGGCTGGAAAAGCAGTGGCGGAATCTGGAAGCGCGCCGGACGCCGCCGCCGGTGCTGCGGCCGGGCATGGAGGCGCTGTTGCGCGGAAGGCGGGTGGCGCTGGAGGCGCGGGAGCGGGACGGCCTGCTGGAAATTTGGCTTGACAACCAACAGGTCCCGGCCGCCGCGCCCACGGAGAATCTGCGCCCGGCGGTGGAGGAATATATGCGCGCGCTGGCGCGAAGGGAACTGGCGCTCCGGGCGGAGGAACTGGCGCGGCTGCACGGCGCGCCGATGCGCCGGGTGATTGTGCGCAATCAGAAGAGCCGGTGGGGGTCCTGCTCCGTGCGCGGGACCATTTCGCTCAATTGGAGGCTGATCCAGGTTCCCGAGGCCGTGCGCGACTACATCATCCTTCACGAATTGACGCATTTGCGGCACTTGAACCATTCGCCGCGTTTCTGGGCGGCGGTGGAAGAAGTCTGCCCGGATTATCGGGCGGCGGAGGACTGGCTAAAGGTTTATTCGGCGGAAGTGGGGATTTGACGCAATCAATTGACCATGCCGGGCTGGCGGCTCTTGCGCCATTTGCTGCGATGCTTCATGATCCAATCCGTCAAGGCGCGTTCAAAACCGATGTCGTGCCCCGCCTTTTCGGATTCGATCCACTTGTGCTTTAAAATCTCATCGCGTTCCGCCTGGAATTCGCGGTAGAGGGAAGATCGTTTGACCACGTCGTTTTCTGATTGGCCGTTGGTTGTGCTTGGCATAAACGCTGGTATTTTTTATCAAAGGTCGGGAGGTTAGCGGTATTATGGATAATAATCAATTAAAAAGTTGCCAAAAAGTCGCCAAATTTTAACTTGCGTCCATTTAACTTGCGTCCAATCCGAGGGCTTTCCGGCCCTCCGCGCTGATCATGCTCTGGTGCCAGGGCGGGTCCCAGACCAGTTCGACATTGGCCTCTTCGATCTGCTCCAGGGCGAGCAATTTCTCCTGCACCATGCCGGCGATCTGCCCGCCCAGATGGCATCCGGGCGAGGTCAGGGTCATTTTCACATTGGCCTGGGCGCCCGTCACCGAAACGTCATAAATCAGCCCCAAGTCCACAATGTTCAGCGGGATTTCCGGGTCGAAACAACGCCGCAATTGCCCCCAGATCAACGCTTCAATATCTTCGCGCCCGCCGCGGTTTCCAGCGGCGGACTCGGACGATGTTGGCTGCGTTCCCATAAGCTCTCATTATACTATTACCATACTTCATCCCAGCCGCTCGCGCAAGGCCTGAGCCAGCGCCATAAAAGCCGCCGCCGCCAATCCCGCCGGCTTGCTGACCACGACCGGCACCCCGGCGTCTCCGCTCTCCCGGATTTCTGTAAAAATCGGGATTTCGCCCAGGAATGGAAGATGGCGCCGTTGCGCCTCGGCGCGTCCGCCCCCGTGGCCAAAAATCTCCACCCGCTCCCCGTTCGGGGTGAGAAAATAGCTCATGTTCTCCACAATCCCAAGTATGGGAACGTTCACCTTTTCAAACATGGCGATCCCTTTGCGCACCACGCCCAGGGAAGCCTCCTGCGGGGTGGTGACGATCACACCGCCGTCCAGCAGGACCGTTTGGCACAGGGATAATTGGGCGTCGCCCGTGCCCGGCGGCAAATCCACCAGCAAATAATCCAGCGGCGCCCATTCCACCTCGGTAATAAACTGCTGGATGGCCTTCATGATCATCGGCCCGCGCCAGATCACCGGCGCGTCATCCTCCACCAGGAAACCCATGCTCATCAACTTGACCCCGTGCCGCTCCGGCGGAACCAGCTTGTCGGCGCTGTTGACCGTCGGCTTTTCCCGAACCCCCATCATCAGCGGAATGCTCGGCCCGTAAATATCGCAATCCAGCAATCCGACCCGCCAGCCCAGATGTTGCAAAGCGCAGGTCAGGTTGACCGAGACGGTGGACTTTCCCACCCCGCCCTTGCCGCTGGCCACCGCCACCACGCGATGCACCCCCGCCGGCTTGCTCTGCTGCGACCACGGCGTCCCGCCGCCGGCCGCGGGCGAACCGGCCATTTCCACATGAAGCTCCTTCACTTCGGGCACCGCGCGCAGGGTCTTCTCGACCTCCGCCTTGATTTGCGCCGCCACCGCGGGATTGCCGCCCGTCAACTGAAGCAAGACGCCGACCGCGCCCGCCTGGACCGTGATATTCTTGACAATGCCAAAAGAGACAATGTTGCGCGTATAGCCCGGATACTTGACGGACTTGAGAGCCTGCGTGATAATTTCCTGGTTGAGCATAATTCGGCGGAGCCTATCGGCCTTCGCGCCCGGCAGCTTAAAGCCCAATGCCCGCCGATCAAAGATAAAAACTCAATGTGGAAGGGCATGGCGTTTCAGCCCTTTCTTCAATTCGGCGTGAGGAACAGTCTCTTCCCCGCGCCGTTCGGCGGCGCCCAGAGGGTGCGGGACAAAAATCTCCGCCTTCTTTGCAGGGCAGAAGAGCTTGTCAAGGGAATGGGAAAATGCGTTTTCAGGATTATTCCCCTGACATACATTCCCCTGACTTTTCTCCCGGCTTTTCCATCCTCCATCCTCCCTGTGGTTGCGGCTTTGCCGCGCTGTGTCATCCGTGGTAAAAACTCGGCGCATAGCAGCCGGCCGCAATCGAATCCGGAGTTGCCCGCAGATCACGCAGATTAACGCAGATGGGAACGGCAGGGCGAGACTCGGTCGAGCCGTGACTTTTTCCCGGCGAAATCGAGTTTGGGCTCGACCGAGTCTCGCCCTGCCGTGGAAGGGGGACACATCATTTGGCTTCGGCGGGCTTGGGGGGAGGGGGGACGAGGTGGATGACCAGGGGATAGCGGATTTTCATCACGTCATCCACCAGCACTTCCACGTAGTAAGGGCCGGCGGTTTCAAATTTCACCCCGCCGAGCAGGACGACGTTGATGGCGTGCTGGGTGACTTCTTGCAGGGCGAATTTCGACTCGCTCTTGCGCAGCACCGTCATCTGGTCCGGCGCCATCAGCCGCACGGTCTCGATGAACTGGCCGTAGCCGGCCGTCCATCGGTTGAAAAGGCAAAGGCGCGGCGCGGTGACGGGCACCTCCGGCACGCGCACGGAATGGAAAACGCCGATGAGCAGGAAATTGCCGTTGATTTCCTGGCGGACATCTTCGCACAAGAGCGAACATTGCAAGTCGGGCAGGATTCTGGATGGGGTCATGGGATGGATTCTTGTAGCGGCGGTCTATGACCGCCGCTAAATGGAGTGGTGGAGTTTTGGAGTGTTGGAGTTGGAAATTGGCGGCGGTCATAGACCGCCGCTACAATGGGCCAGTTCGGCGGCGCGGACGGTGTTTTGCAGGAGGATGGCGATGGTCATGGGGCCGACGCCGCCGGGGTTGGGAGTGATTTTGCCGGCGATGGGTTGCACGCCCTTGAAATCAACGTCTCCCACCAGCCGGCTCCCGCCTTTGGCCTCCGGGTCCGGCACGCGGCTGACTCCGACATCAATGACTACCGCGCCGGGTTTGACCATGCCGGCCTTGACGAACTCCGGTGAACCCATCGCCGCTATTAGTATATCCGCGCGCCGGCAATGGGCGGCGATGTCGCGCGTTTGGGAATGGCAGAGGGTGACAGTGGCCCCGGCGTGTCTGGCTCTCTGCGACAGAATGGCCGCCATCGGTTTGCCCGCGAGGTTGCCGCGGCCCAGCACCACCGCTTCCGCCCCGGCAATCTCCACCCCGGAGCGGATCAGCAGCTCGTGAATGCCCGCCGGCGTGCAGGGGCGAAAGCCGTCCTCCAAGCCCAGCAGCAGTTTGCCCATGTTGAGGGGATGAAATCCGTCCACGTCCTTCTCCGGGGCGATGGCGGAATAAATTCTCGAACGGCATATAAGCCCGGGCAGCGGGGCCTGCACCAAAATGCCGTGAACAGCGGCATCGGCATTGAGCCGGGCCAGCAAACCGAGCAGATCGGCTTCGGGCGCGTTTTCGGCCAGCACAAAAGTTTGCGAGGAAATTCCCAGGCGCGCGGCAGCCTTCTCCTTCATTCCAACATAAACCCGCGACGCCGGGTCTTCCCCCACCCGGACAAATACCAGGCCGGGCCGCACGCCGCGCGCATTGAGGGCGGCCACGCGCCGGGCCGTCTCCTGGTGAATCTGTTCCGCGAAGGCGCGGCCATCAATGAGATTGCCCGTTGGCATCAAGGAATGGAAATGTCCACGGTTTGAATCCGCAGAATCGGCGTTTTTGGCCAGCGCGGGTCCAGCCACTCCGCGCCGGTCACCAAAACCCGGGCGCCGATGAATTTATCGAATGCCTTGTCCTGGGGATCGGGCTGGAGAAATTCGGTGACGGTCATGGAATTGACATCGCGCAATTCATAATCGGCCGGCGCCTGCACGTTCAGCGCCTTGCGAACATAGCCTTCGCGCGTCACGACGCGCGGCTTTGCGGCAATACTAACCGATTCGGGCGCCGCCGCGGCGGACGGCGCGGGCGCGACAGATTCGGGCGGCGCGGGCGCGACGGGTTCGGGCGGGATAATCGGCGCTGCGGCGACGGCGGTCGGGGTGGTGTTCGTGGTCTCCTGAGTCGCAATCGTCTCATTAGTTGTAGTAGTTACCACCGGCGCAACCGGCTCAGGCGCGCCACCTGCCGGGCCGGGCGCAGGAGCAGGGATGGAAGGGACAGAAGGGGCGGAAGGGGCTGGCTCAGACACCGCGGCGACGGCGGCCGGGGTGGTATTCGTGGTCTCCTGAGTCGCAATCGTCTCATTAGTCGCAGTAGTTGCCACCGGCGCAACCGGCTCAGGCGCGCCACCTGCCGGGCCGGGCGCAGGAACAGGGACGGAAGGGACTGGCTCAGACACGGCTGCGATCGCGGGCGGCGGGGCGGCGGGCGGCTGCACGGTCAGATAATCGGAGGCGACAAATCCGCAGGCATTGGTGGGCGGTTCGATTTGAATCCAGTCTATGGTGCGGCGAACTTGCTTGACGCGCGCGCCCTTATCCAGGAGGGCGACGACGCCGTAATAATCGCCCGGCCCGCCCCTGACGTTAACGCGCCGCGCGGTAATCGTCATGGAATTGGTGTTGACATAATCGGCAAAGACCCAGACGGGGGTGCTGGAAGGGAGGACGATGCGCACCCAATTGGTCGGCTCATTGAGCTTGGGCTTGGCGAGCGCGATTTGCTCCAGGACCGTCAAGGTCTGCCCCTTGACGACATGGGTGAGGATGTCGCCGGCGAAGGCCGGCTGGGTGCGGACGAGGAGGGATTCGATTTTTACGGTGGCGGTGGCCGGGGGGTCCAGGATGACGTCCTTGGCCAGCGGGCCGGTGAGCATGCGCGAGACGACGGGAGCATTGGAGTCCCGGGGCGCGGTTTGGGCCAAAGCAGAGGCGGCGGCCAGCCAGGCCAGCCCGCCGAAAAGCCAGAAGTTCGATTTCATAAATTTTGAAGTAGAGATTTCATCTCCGGTTCTGTCAACGCCCGCCATTTGCCCGCGGGCAACTCGCCCAGTTTGATCGGCCCGATCCGCACCCGTTGCAGCCGTTGCACGGTCAGGTTTTCCGACTCGAAAAGCCGCCGCGCCTCGCGGTACTTGCCTTCCGTCAATTCCAGTTCCACCGTGCTGCTCGTATTATTGGCCGAGAGCAGCCGCGCGCGCGCCGCCTTCAATGGCTCGCCGCCGCTGACCACGCCTTGCGTGAACTTCTTCAAAGTCTCCGCTTTGACCCGGCCTTGAATCTGGGCCACGTAGGTCTTTGTAATGCGATAGCGGGGATGAGTCAATTTCAAGCAAAAATCGCCGTCATTCGTCAAAAAAATCAGCCCTTCGCTCTGATAATCCAGGCGCCCGACGGAAAACAAATCGCTCCATTCCTTCGGGAGCAAATCGCCGATGCGCTTCCGGTCCTCATCCGCCGCCCGCGAGCAGATATAGCCGCGCGGCTTGTTCAGCGCGATATAGCGCCTGGCTCTCCGGCCCACCACCTGTCCATCCACCGCCACCTCATCCCGCCCCGGCTCGACCTTGACGCCCATTTCCCGGACCACCGTTCCGTTGACCGCCACCCGGCCCGCGGCAATGATCCTTTCGCTGGCCCGCCGCGAGGCGATGCCCGCCTGCGCCAAAACTTTTTGCAAACGAAGCATGGCAAGAATTTCAAACTGCGGATTGCGGATTGCGGATTGCGGATTTTAGGAACCGGATGGCCCCAGGGCAACAAGCGTGTTCTCAATCCGCAATCCGCAATCCGCAATGGGATCACGCGTCCGCTTTGGTCTTGCGCAGGCCGGTGACGCGGTCGCCCTCCTTCCAGTGGCCGCGCTTCTTGAGAACCTCGACGCGTTCAAACCGTTTCATGACATTGCGCTTGGCTCCCAAGGTGGTGGCCGCGCGCAGGCTTCGATGCTGTGACATAAATTTTATCGTTAATGCTCTTTCCGTCCGGTGCGGGATCGGCCTGTCTTTTTACCATGCGCGGCGCCAAAAGCAAATCGTTTTATCCGTTTTATTTCCATCGGGGCGCATGTCGTTTTTTTGGGTATCCTCTCCTCATCTTGATTTTCATCCCAAATTTCAAACCAACATCTTGTCGTCTGTGGCCAAGCGCCGTAGGCGCGATATCTTTGTAGAAGCCCTCGGAACCACAACCCCAGAGCCGCCGTAGGGGCGACATCTTTGTCAAAAGACGATGCCGCTCCTGACGGAGCTTGAAATTCTTTTTCGGTTTAGTTCTACAAATAGGTCGCGCCTACGGCGCTTCCTGCGCCGCAACTCAATTCAGATTAAGAACCGGAAACGGCCACCCAAGAAACTGACATGCAACCTTTCCAGCCGCGCATTTTTTCACTTGCGTCCGGATGTCCGTCCATCATCATTCGAGGCAATGAAAATTTGAAATGAAAGGGCGGAATAGTGTTCACGAAATCATTTCCGGCAGAAACCATTCCTTCTTTTCTGACCGCGCCAGTTTCAAGGGAGCCAATTCCCTCCGTCCTCCGTCCATGAACGCTCCGCGCCACATTGCCATTGCGCGCTGTTTTCTGGCGGCGGTGCTCGGCGGGCTGGTTTGGCGGCTGCTGCGGTTTGGGTTGAATTTTGACCTGTCGTGGGACGAAGCGAGCATTATGGCCAATGTGCTGGCGCGCAATTACCGCCAATTGCTCAACCCTCTGGACGGCTCGCAGGTTTCGCCGCCGGCTTTTTTATGGGCGACAAAGCTGTTCGATTCCTTGTTTGGAAACGAATGGGGCATACGGTTCCTTCCGGCATTGGCGGGCGTTGGCGGAATGGTGGTGTTTTGGCGGTTATGCGCCGGGGTGCTGCGCGGGGCGGCGCGATGGGTGGCGTGGGCCGTGTTCAGTGTTTCTTACGTGCCGGTGGAGGAGGGCGCATGCTCGAAGGGATATACGATTGACCTGCTGGCGGCCCTGCTGATGTTCTGGCTGATGCTGCGATGGCTGCGGGGCGGCCGGCGCGCGCGGGAATTGGCATGGCTGGGATTGTGCGCGCCTGTCTTGGTGTGGTTCTCGTACACATCCGTATTTGTTCTGGGAGCGATTAGTTTGGTATTCGTGGCGCACTGTCTCAAGGAGCGAAAGTCAACGGGCTGGCGCAATTGGATGGCGGGGTTGGTGTTTATGGCGCTGGCGGGTTCCAGCGCCGCGGGGTTGTACGCGGTCAACATTCGTCCCTCGCTGGGGGTGAGCCAGTCCTCGGGTTTGCAAGCCTTCTGGCAAATGGGCTATCCGCCGTTGGAGCATCCGTGGAAGATTCCTTTATGGCTTTTGGAAGCGCATACGGGGCGGGGATTCGCGTGGCCTCTTGGGGAGAACCATTTCGGGTCCACACTGACGACGGTTCTTTGGCTGGCCGGTCTGGCGGTGTACTGGCGGCGCGGGAACCGATACGTGCTGGCGTTGTTTCTGATTCCGCATTTTTTGTCGTTGCTGGCGGCGTTCTTGCATAAGTACCCCTATGGCGCCAATCCGCGTATCTGCATGTTTTTGGGGCCGGGTATATGTTTGTTTATGGGGGCCGGGGTGCAGTATTTCCTGGGGCGGTTGGGGCATGGGCGGAGGAGGTTGTGGTATCGGGTTGTGGCGTCGCTCTTGTTGTTCATTGCCATCGGCGGCGCAACGCGCGAGGTGGTGCTGCGGATTCGGGAAATAAATGGCCCGGACATACGGAGCACGTTTGTTGCGGCCGGGCGGGTTGTGGGAACGGACGGCCAATTTGTGGTGTTGCCGGGGGGCGCTTCGCCTGTCGTGGATTATTACATGCGGCGATACATAGCGCAACCAGTATGGCGGCTTGGGGAGATTGGTCCCTCCCAATTGCGTTCGGGGTCGAATCTGGCGATGCTGGGGATCAGCAAGGAACCCGGCGTGTTGGATTTGGAGCGATTTGGCGGTTTGGAAACGCGGTTCGGGAAGCCGATGACGCTTGCCTGGACTCAGGTTGCGCGCCTACAGCCGGCGACCAAAGAGCCGGAGGTGGTGGTGCGGATTTACAAAATCGGAGATTCAACACGGTAGGCTGCGCTTCCAAGGAACCTCGTAGCGGCTTTCGGCAGAAAGCCGCTATTGTTCGTTCCACCGTCGGGCAACGCGAGCGGGACTCGATTAGTGCGGCGCTCTGCCGAGCGCCGCTACGCTTTCACCGGTCTCCCGCGGAGCCACAGAATTATTCCGCATTTCAAGCCGGGCCGGGGTGAAAAAGCGCGGTTTGGCCTGGAAAACGGCTGTTTGGCAAGGCAAAAGTTACGATTTTTTCACGTTGTAAGTTGCTTGGCATCAACAACTTGCGCAAAAAACGCAAAAAAAATCGAAAAATACCAAAAAAACTTGTTGTCAAATGAGGGGGTTTTGCCTATTGTCCGCCCTAATGCACCGTTTTGGTGCGAGGGGTGAATTGTCTTTCATCCCGTGAAAACGCATAAAAACGAATCAACAAAAACAATGCAGGAGGAACTGATTGATGAAAATAAATAAATGGACATTAGGTTTGGCCGCCGTAGGGCTGGTCAGCCTTACCCCAGCTCTGCGCGCCGCTGACCCAGCGCCAGTCCCGCAACCGATCACGACCGCCATGTCGGCAACCACCATCAGTGGTTATGTTGACACGTCGGCCGTCTGGAACCCGGGCACCGGCACCGCGAACCCCGCGCCCTACGCGTTTAACCCGGGAAAGGAAGACGGATTCAACCTGGACGCTGTAGATATCGCGATAGAGAAACCCCTGGATGAAGGCAAATGGTCCGCCGGTTACAGGGCCGAAGTGATGCTTGGGCCGGATTTTACTTGGGGCCCTTGGGCCGGCATTCGCCAGGCCTACGTCAGTTTGCGCGCCAATGTCGGCAACGGCTTGGACTTCAAACTGGGCCAGTGGGACAACATTCTTGGCTACGAAGGCACCGACGCCATGAACGACCCGAACTTCACGCGCTCTTACGGCTATACCATCGAGCCGACCGAACACGTTGGTGTGCTGGGCTCCTATATCTGGGGCGACCCGGACAAGGGCATGGTGCAGTTGCAGGCCGGCGTGGCCAATGAGCTGTCCGCAGGCTATAATCGCAACTTGAGCGGCACCCCGCCTCCAGAGGTTCCTAACACCGGTTTCAATAACAACACGATTGTAAGCAAGCTGGGATACGTGAGTTTGCTCACGCTGAAGGCCCCGAATAGCTGGGGCGGCATCGGCGGTTCCGCGCTGTTTGCCGGGTTGGATTACGGCCCTGGAAATGCCTTCAGCCAATCCGAACCGGGTCACGTTTACACACCGGACATCCATTCTCATGTGGTGGATAAATTGGAGCTGTATGTCGGAGCGACCATCAAGACGCCGGTCAAAGGCCTGAGTTTCGGCGCGTCCTGGGACACCATCAACAACGATGACTTGGGCGCTGTGGAGGGCTATGCCTCGGCGATGGCCGGGTACATGTCCTACCAAATCCCGGATACGAAACTCACGCTCAATACCCGCGCGGAATATGCGCACGGTTCGGCGTTTGACTATCTGTTCCGCGGCGAAGGCGTGGTTAATTCGGAAGGTCAATTCGTAAGGCCGGAGGAAGCCAAAGTGTTCGCGATCACGGAGACTGTCGAGTACAAGTTGTGGGGGGACAATGTGATCACCCGGCTGGAAGGCCGTTGGGATACGTCCTTTGATGGCGCCAACATGTTTGGTGGCACGATCCAGAACCAGCCGACCAAGTACTATGAACTGATGTTCGCGGCCAACGTCATCTACAAATTCTAATTTGCATTAGAATCATTGAACCCCTCCCGCGAAAAACGGGAGGGGTTTTTTATGCAGCACAATTTGGCTTTCCTTTCGGTCGGTACTTGACGACACTTGGCAAGAGATGGAAAGCCAGAGCGTCCATTACAATATATGGGCGGCCGACAATGTTGTGTACGGCCCGGTGGAATTGCCCACTTTGGTCGCCTGGGTTAAGGACGAACGGGTGCTCGCCGGCACCTGGATTTATGACGCCCAAAACGACCGCTGGCGAAAAGCCGCGCAAATGCCGGAGCTGCAAATCTTCTTCCAAAAGAAATCCCCCTCCGTGCCGGCGCCGCACATCGCCGGCGCCGCAGCCGCCGGGTCCCCGGCCGGGACGGACCGGCTTAAAGTCACGCCCGGCATGCTGCGGCGGGTCAAGGCGCTGGCCGATATGAGCGACAGCCAACTGGAACGCTTCATCCAGTTCATGGAGCCGCAACATGCGCGGCAATGGACGCAAATTGTCAAGCAAGGCGAAACGGGGGACGGCGTGTTTCTGGTTTTGGAAGGCGAACTGCGGGTGCGGCTGATGATCAACGGCAAGGAAACCATCCTCGCCACGCTGGGAGCGGGGGACTGTTTTGGCGAGATCGCGCTGTTTGACCATGGCCCGCGCTCGGCGGATGTGCTGGCCAACAAAGACAGCGTGTTGCTCAAAGTCAGCAGCGAAGCGTTCGACAAGCTCCGGGCCGAAGCCCCCGAACTGGCCGTGCCGATGCTCCACTCCATCGCCCGCACCCTGGCCGGCCGCATCCGCGCCGACAACAAGCGCATCAAGGACAGCGTGACCTTCGCCCGCACGGGAGGGTACTGAGCCCCTAGACCCAACGGAGTGATGGAGGGAGTCCCCCTTGACCCAACGGAGTGATGGAGTACTGGAGTAATGGGTTGTGGCATCACTCCATTACTCCAACACTCCAACACTCCAACACTCCAGTCCGTCCGGGTCAGTCTCCGAACAGTTTCCTCAAGCGTTCGCGGGCCTCGGCTTCGCGCGGGTTGGCGGCGGCGGGCCGGGCCGCGAACGGGCGCCGGGCCATTTCAAAATACTCGCAGAAATTCCCGCTCTCCTTCTCCTGCACCGGCTCGGCGCGGCGGTCGCGGCATTGCTGGGCGATGCGGGGATCGTAGCTCACGCAATTCAGGCACACGCGCAAATCCGCGTTGCACTGATTGCACGAATCGCCGCGTCCGGGCTGGCCCGCCAGGGTCCATTCCCATCCGCAACGATGGCAGTGACGTGTTCCATTCATCGGCTGCTTTTATAGCCCGGCCCGAGACATTTTGCCAGCCCGTTTTGTTGTAGCGGCGGTCTATGACCGCCGCACTTTTGGCCTTTTGATTAGCGGCGGTCATAGACCGCCGCTACAGTCGCTCGCATGCCCTTTTTGCGGAATTGCAACTTAAAAATCTTCCATTTTGCATTTTTACCGCTGGACGGCGCCCGCCGGACGGATAGGCTCTGGTGAAGTGAACTGATTTTGAGCGATGCCCGTCGCAATGCGAAGTCCATGAGACCACTGGAACCATGCGCTGTTCCCCGGCCGCCAGGCCGGTCGAACGCGCCGGAGGAAGCGGAACTGCCGCCGGCGGAATTTTCCGCCCTGCTGCGGCAGATCGGCGCGCCGGACGGTTTTTCGGACGGTCTGGCGGCGCGGTTGCCCCCGGGCGAAATCCATCCCGGCCGCGGCTTGCGCGATTTTCTGGCGGGGTACCAAACCCAGGTTCTTGAGCCGCTGGAAATGCCGGCCATCTGCCGGGCGCGGTCCCATGCCGCGCTGGGCCACGCGCGGGAACTGATCGCGCTGGACCGGGAACTGGGCGCCAAACCGCTCTGGCCACCCTTCGCCTCTGCCAGCCGCCGGATTGGCCGCGCCCAGATGGAGGGGCTGCGGCCCTTGCGCGACGAACGCACGGTGCAGCGTTACCTCGCCGCCGTGGAAGCAGGCGAGGCGGCGGGCTGGCATACGGTGGTCTATGGCGTCGCGCTGGCGGTTTATTCCTGGCCCTTGCGCCACGGCCTTTTCATTTACGCGCGGGAGACCCTTTCCGGGCTGGCGCGGGCGGCGGGCGGCGCGCCGGGTGATGCCGCCAATCCATCGGCGCAGAGCGCCGACGCTGCAATCCAGGAGATTCTGCAAACCCTGCTTCTCCGTTTGCCCGCCGCGATTGAACAAACGCTGGCGATTTGCGGGGAGGACGCAATGCCTGTAGCGGCGGTCTATGACCGCCGCCGTAAACACTGATCTCATTCGCACCGGGGCCAGGTTGTTCGGCAGCCGCTACTGTAGTGTTCACCCTGATCCTCGCCTAATTTTTGACATTTGAAAAAAAAGGCGGGGATCAGGGCAGGACTGCCCCGGTTGACAATCCACCGGCTATAGGCAACCCTGTCATGGAAGATCGTGAATTTGCGAGCGTCTTTTCTTTTCAGACCATATAAAAACCGGCCGTGAGACACTCATCTGCAAATGAATGAATCTGGACGATGTTTCTCACCAACTCGCAGCGCTGCATGCCGAGGCGTTTGGCTGGGCTCTTTATTGCTGCCGGGGCGACCATGCGCTGGCGGAGGAGGCATTGCAGAATGCCTATGTGAAATGGCTGGAGGGGCGCTTGCGCCACGATGGAGCCTCGAGCCTCAAGACATGGTGGCTGGGTGTCATCCGGCTCACGGCGCACGAGGAATTTCGGCGGCGGCGCATCCGCGATTCGACGCTCCTGCGCTGGCTGCGCGGTTCGCTGGCAGAGGACGAGGAGCCGCAGGACCCTGCACCGCATCCGGCGCGTTGTGCGGAACTGGACGAGGAGTCAGCGCGGTTGCGGCGGCTTCTCGCGAGACTGCCGGCACGGCAGGGCGAAGTGCTGCACCTGGTCTTTTACGAGGGACTCACGCTTGCCGACGCGGCGGCGGTGATGGGTGTGGGGCTCGGCTCCGCGCGAAAATATTACGATCTGGGAAAAAGCCGGCTGCGCGCGTGGCTTGAACAAGAGAACCGGCCATGAACGAGAAAAACGATCCCGATTTGCAACGGCGATTCTCCGCGTGGCGCGAGCACGAGTTCCCGCAGGCTCCCGAGTTCGGGCCGGTGTGGCGGAGGGCGCAGCGGAGGGCGGAGGTGCAGGAGACTTCGCGAAGGCCTCGCGCGCGGCTGCGTCTGGCAAGTGCCGGCGTCGCGGTGCTGGCTGTGGTTGCTGTGGGCTTGTTCACGCGCGATTTATCGTGGCGCCGGCCCATCAACGCCACTGCGGAGCACGCAGATGCGTCGTCCGCGCTGACGCAGGATGATCCTACCGGGCCGCAACTGCTGTTGTGGACGGCGCCTACGGATTTTCTACTCACTTCCGACAATGACGATCCGGTCGGGCAAATTGCCAGCGTGGTCAGCGCATTGCTGCGTCCATAAACACTATGAAACCCCGTTTTTTTCCCCTCAGTATCGCACTGCTGCTGTCCGCCGGCGCATTCGCCGCCGGGCCGCCCAGCGCGCGCAATCTGCCCGGGCTGATGCCCGCGCCGGAATTCGCGGTGCGCCACGCGAGCGACATCGGGTTGAGCGCGGCGCAGCAGGCGAGAATCGAATCCGACACGCGCGATATGGAAGGCGAGGCCCAGAAGCTCATCGAGCAGGCGCGGATCGAGTCCGACGCGCTGGCTCAATTGCTCGCTCACGACCCGCCGGACGACGCGGCGGTGGCGGTGCAATTTGACAAGGTGCTCGCAACCGAGGATGCGGTGAAGCGCTTGCGTCTGAAGATCAGCCTGCGCACTCGGGCAGTGCTCACTGCGGATCAGCGGGACAAACTCGCGGCGCTGCAAAATGTGGACGCGCCGCGGAGGGCCGCTCCCCCCGAGGAGCAGGAACTCGCCGCGAAAATGCAGCGCGTGCAGGAACTCATCGTGCGGGCCAAAGCCGAGGGGCGCGACCTCTCCTCCGCGCGCGCGATGTGGAACCGTATCGGGCAGTTAACGCAAGAGGGGAAAACCGCGGAGGCTATGCGCATTCTCGACGACACGGCGAAATCGCTCGAAGCAGGTTCGAACGCGCCGTCAGAGCCGAGGTAAGCAGGCTCGAAAACAGAACTCACTTTTCTAACCAGACCTCAGGAACACACCCACCAAACACAGACATGTACACACGTTCCCATATCCCGCGTTCGCTCCTTCGTCTGGTTGTCACCCCGCTCTTGGTGGATGCTCCGTCGCCAATGCTGTGGATGATCCCATGACCCCTGCCACAGGACGCCAGCGCGCCGCACCGGACGACGCGCCGCCAACCACTTCTCGTCGCAGCAAGCCGCCGACCGATCCGGAGCCGTTCAGGCGCGCATCCAAAGCTGCCTGGAATATTTTTGCTGTTTTGCTTTGCGGACTGCTGCTGTCCGGCACGGCCAGTTTGCTTCGGGCGGATGGCATCATTGATTATATAGACCCCACCTACGGCGGGAAAGTCCGGGAATTGCTCAAGTCCGATGGCGACGAGCACAACATTTATTATCACCGCAATCCGTTCAACGCCGATCACAGCTACATGATCGGCATCCAGTCCGATCTTTCGGGCAATAATTGGGAAGTGGTTCTTTACGACGGTGATGGTGTCCTGATCAAAACTCTTTTTTCAATCGCGCAATACGACTGGCGATTGGTGTGGGACCGCAACGACCCGGCCACACTCTACACCTGGAAAGGCGCCAATCTCTACCAATACAACGTGAACACCGGCGAGGCCGTGGTGCTCACCAATTTCGGGTCGGTCAACGTCAATGTCGGTGGCCCGTCGTTGAATCAGGCGGGTGACAGGATTATGGTCATCACGACGGACGATGTCTTTCACAACTTTCACCTGCCGGACATGTCCGGCGAACAAAAATTCAAGGTGACGTTTCCGGCCGGGTTCAGCACGGACTGGGAAGATGAACGATACATTGGTTTCAGCAACTACATTGTCACCGGCTGCGCCAATTCCAATGCAAGCCAGGCCAACACCTACATCTACAATGACAACGGCACGCTCTTTCACGAGTTCGACGGTCTTAATTTTGGCCACTCGGATTTTTCGCCCGATGGCCGGTGGGCTTATTTCAAATGGCCGACGGGACGGCCGTTGAGTCCCCTTGAAGTTCACGTCGTCAACATTGACGGCACGGGGGACACGCTTGTTTACTCGTTGCCCGGCGGCCAGACCGAAACCGGCGCGCGCAATGTGCATCTGTCCTGGCCGGATCATGTCACGAATTGGTTCATCGGCGGTTTTGAGCCAAACGCCAGCCCCCCCGCCAATTATTCGGCACCGCAGGATGAAATCTTTATGGTCCGACAGTCCGGCGGGGCTTGGATTTGGGATTATCTTGCCCGATCGGGGACCTTGCTCTCCGCCGGATTTGACCAATTCTGGTCGGAACCGCTCCCCAGCCCGAGCGCCGATGGGAGCCGCATTAGTTTCAATTCCTCGCGCTCCGGCACGGTTGACCAATACATCCTCTATCCACTCTTCATCACAACCGGGTTAAGCCTGCCCGGCGGGATCATCAACAACCCTTATTCGCAAACGCTCGCGGGCGCCGGCGGGACTCCGCCGTACAATTGGACGTCCACCAACGGGACGCTGCCGTCCGGCTGGACCCTGAGCACGAACGGCGTGCTCAGCGGAACGCCGACCGCAGCCGGGGCATTTACATTCACCGTGCGAATCAACGATCAAAACGGAGTCGTTTTTTCCGAGGACATGAACCTGGCGGTGTCCGGGCAGATGCAGATTCTTTCCGTCACCAATCTCGGCGCTAAAGGGGTGCAATTTACATGGACCGCTGCCGCCGGCGCATCTTATCAAGTCCAATACAGCGCCGACTTGGTCACCTGGCATAACGCGGGCCCACCCATCGTCGCCGGCGGCAACACCGCGCAATTTACCGACGACGGCACGGGCACGGGCGGCCAGCCCGCCGGCTCATCCCAACGCTTCTATCGAATCAGCACGTCGAATCCCTAAAACAAACCGTTCACCAATCAGGGCGGCTTGTGTCGGTGACCCGTTTACGGGGCAACCGCAAAATATGCGGTTATGCGGGACTGCCCCGTCCACTTTCCGGGCGGGACCGCAGTCCGCTTGTTCGGCAGCCGCTCCTAATCTTATTCTCTCTCCATACACCGGGAAGAGAATAAGATTAGGATTAAGACTAGGATTAAGAAGGGGCGCCCTAAATGCTTTGACCTTCCCGAAACTTTCCCTATCCTGCCTTGTTTAAGAACTGGAAAGAAGCTTATGGCGCTTGTCTCTGTCAGAAGCCTTATGGCCCAGCACAACCTGGCCAGCCCTCAGCAGTTTGAGGCCTGGAGCAAGGCGTGGAGGACTTCTGTCCAGGCGGGCTCGGCGGAATCGCTGCTCAGTTTCATCGCCCGCGAACGCGGTTTCGCCGAGGACCTCTTTTTGCAGGAACTGGCCAAGGCCCTGGGCTGGCCCTTCATTGAAATCGGCAAGACGGATGTCACCCCCGACATCCGCAAGAAAATCTCCACCAAGGTCGCCTTCCAGTACTCCGTCCTCCCCGCCAAATACGACAACGGACGCCTCCTGATCGCCGTCAGCAACCCTTTCGACGCCGCCATGCTCAACGCCGTGCAGTTCGACGCGCGGGAGCCGGTCTCCTTTGGCCTCGCCACCAAGAGCGAGCTGGAGAAGGCCCTCAAGAAGTATTACGGCGTCGGCGCCGAAACCCTGGACGAAATGGCCGGGGCGGACGAGCCGCTGGAATTGCTGGCGGAGGACAAGGAAATCACGGAAAGCGACCAGGAAGCCAGCGTCATCAAATTTGTCAACCAGATCATCTGGGAGGCCTTCAAGGACCGCGCGACCGACATTC
>Ga0181530_10000241_pt1 | contig 69231 bp, 64 predicted proteins | sample PEATcosm2014_Bin_42_FD_119769 | JGI IMG/M metagenome (GOLD analysis project Ga0181530, IMG submission 119769) | Peatland microbial communities from MTU Mesocosm Facility, Houghton, MI, USA - PEATcosm2014_Bin10_60_metaG | ecosystem: Environmental > Terrestrial > Soil > Wetlands > Peat | place...
GATGCGGGCAAAAGGCAGGAGTCCAACTTCGGCCATCGCACCTCCTGCCTCCATAGAAAACCACGGAGGTGGCCCACGGCCCTCTCGAATTTCAATGTGGTTGCGAGGATGTCAACAGAGCCACCTTATCTCCGTGTGCTCAAACGCATCGGCTCACCGCCGCCACTGTCTCAGCAATCAGTCGACAGGTGACTTGCCGATAGGATTGCCTGGGCCGGGCTTCGCGTTTACCCAGGAACGTTCCACCCTCACACGCTCAGAACCGGAATCGCCGCCGCGCAAATGATACCGTAGCCGTGGGTCCGCAGGTGACCGCCATAAGGGTAGCATCCGGTAACCAGCAAATCCGCCTTGGTCTGCTTCGCTGCTTCGCTCAACACCTTGGAGACGTCGCCACTGCCGATAAATACATCTCCCTTGACGCCCGACTCTTGTTGGAGCCTTGCCATTTGCTGGGAAGCGTTGCTGACGAGCTCCTCTTTCCACCTTTTATCCACGTAGCTGCCGCCGGGCCCCCACAATTCCACCCCGGAAGTGACGTTAGCGAGCGTAAGATGAGCGCCAAATTCAGCGGCCATTTGCGCAGCCCACGACACGGTTATGTCGCAACGGGGGCCGAACTCAACCGCGCACAGGACGTTGCGCATCGCAAACTTCTGGGCTGGCGATTCTTGCACGTGCGCGCCTGTCCAAACCGGACATTCGCTCCTGTGTAACACTTTTGCTGTCACGGAGCCCATAAGAAACTGGTAGAACGTGAAGCTATGTGACGGCATCATGATCAGGTCGGCTTTTTCCTCCTGGGCCGTCTGCACAATTGCCACGGCCACGTCGCCCTCGACCAACTTGCGCTGAATAGTAAGGCCATCAAGCTCCGGCCCGAGAGACTGGTCCTGCTGTTTCTCGGCCTGTCTAATGATCGCCGCGAGCAAGTCCCAGTCAGCCATCTCGCGGCTGTCCTCCGGCACACCGGCGGCATGGCTCAGCGCTGTCGCTACGTGCAGCACCACGATCTCAGAATTGAAATGGCGCGCCAATGTCGCAGCCTGATGAATCACCCGCAGTGAAGCGACCGGGAAATCAACCGGCAAAAGAATCTTCTTAATATTCAGCATCGCGCAAAAGCCCTTGAGTCAAAATGTCCCTCACCCTCTTCCTTAGTAGGAATTTCCCATTTGAATTTTTGACTCGCGCACATCGTATGCTTCTCCTGCCTTGAACACAACCAATCTACCATTAGAGCAAGCAGCCACCGATCCGCTCCCCTCACGCGTAGCGTCCGCCGCCGGGCGGCTTGGTTCAAACGGCGTTCGGGGAGATCGCAGAACGAGCAGAGCTCCGTAAGACCACGTTCTCCCCAACCGGCCTGGTGCTCCATGGCAAAGAAGGAAGAGATTGCGCCGGAGTTTATGGTGCGACATGTTCTGGGTTGCGAGACTTGCCGCGTGCCGAATGCCCACGCCCACGGTCCGCGGGGAAGTGTACATGATTCGTCGGAATGAGAAATGACGTGCACTCTGTATGAGTCCCGGCAATGGAATTTACAGAACCCTCGCGGATTAGGAGTGCGTGGCAGCTCCGATGCCGAGTTTGCGCAGGACGTCTTCCATCAAGCACCATTTGGTGAAGCCGGACTGCAGCAGGTTTGCCCCGACAAACGCCGTGAACCAATACCAGTTGTGATTCACCCACGTTCCCAGCGCCAGCGACACCAGGACAAACATCCCTGCGATGATGCGGATGTATCGCTCCATTGTCATTTGCCACCTCTCTCACTCATGTAGTAAAGAACCGGAACCGCGATGCGCGACAGCAGCGTTGACGCCACTTCTCCCGCCATCAACGAGATCGCTAAACCCTGAAAGATCGGATCAAACAGAATGACTCCTGCACCCACAACGACCGCGGCCGCGGTCAGCAGCATCGGCCGAAATCTCACTGCGCCCGCATCCACGACGGCTTCTTCCAGTGGCATGCCTTGTTCCCGACGCAACTTGATGAAATCCACTAGGATAATGGAATTCCTGACGATGATTCCAGCACCCGCGATGAAACCGATCATGGACGTCGCGGTGAAGAACGCGCCCATGGCCGCGTGTGCCGGCAAAATGCCGACCAGGGTCAGTGGAATCGGTGCCATGATGACGAGTGGGGTCTTGAAGGATCCGAACCAGCCCACCACTAACACGTAGATCAGAACTAATACCGCCGCGAAGGCCAATCCCAGGTCGCGGAAAACTTCATAAGTGATATGCCACTCGCCGTCCCACTTCACTGCGAGCTTCTTGGCATTGGGTGGTTGAATCGCGGTGAATTGCTCGATCCCGTAACCCTCGGGGATTTTCAGCGCATCAATCTTTTTTCCTAGGGTGCCAATTGCGTAGACGGGGCTCTCTTCGGCTCCAGCCACATCCGCTGTTACGTAAACCACTTCGCGTTGGTTTTTTCGGTAGACGTTCTTGTCGATCGTTCCTTCCTGCACTTTCACCAGTTCGCCAAGCGGCACCATCGCTCCATCGGGCGAATTCAGATAGAGGCCGCGCAATGCGTCTGTGCTCGAGCGACTCTCGCGTGACAGTTGAACGCGTATGGGCACGTCTTCGCGTTCCTTGACCTGATGCATCAGACCGACCTGCGTGCCACCCAATGCCATCGCTACCGATTGAGAAACTTCCTCCGGTGAAATTCCCCGCATTGCCGCTTTATCCTGCTGCACCTGAAAATCGAGTTTCTTCTGGTCCGCCACCACATACCAGTCGACATCCACCACTCCCGGCGTGTCCTCGAAAATCTTGCGGATCTGCCGCGCCACTTCGATCTGTCGTTGATAATCCGGCCCATACACTTCCGCCACCAGCGTCGAGATTACAGGAGGCCCTGGGGGGACTTCGGCCACTTTTACGCGCGCATTCCATTTCTTGGCGATCTCCTGAATGGGACCGCGCATCTCCTTGGCGATTTCGTGGCTCTGGCGCTTGCGATCGTCGATGGAGAGCAAATTCACCTGAATGTCACCCTGGTTCGCGCCGCGACGGAGGTAGTAATGCCGCACCAGTCCGTTAAAGTTGTATGGTCCCGATGTCCCGGCATACGTTTGGTAGTTCACAACTTCCGGTTGAGAATGCAGGTATGTGCCGATCTCTTGCTCCACGGCGAGAGTGCGCTCGAGCGGCGTGCCCTCCGGCATATCCACTATCACCTGGAATTCGCTTTTGTTATCGAAAGGCAGCATCTTGACGCGCACGGCCTTGAAGGCGACCAGCGAGCAGGCCAACAATAAGAGCACCACCACCGTGGCCAGAAATGCCCAGCGTTTTCGCCAGTCCTGAATCAATCCACCCATCAATTTGCGGTAGAACCTTGTAGTTCCGCCCTCCGCTTCACCTTCGGTATGCTTTCCGGTATGCCCACGCAACAAGCGCAGCGCAGCCCATGGCGAAACGACGAATGCAACCATGAGCGAAAACAACATGGCTGCGGAGGCGCCTACTGGAATTGGCCGCATGTATGGCCCCATGAGCCCGCGAACAAACGCCATGGGTAGAATCGCGGCAATCACGGCGAACGTCGCCAAGATCGTCGGATTGCCGACTTCGTCCACCGCTTCGACCGCAACATCGCTCCACGATCGGCCCTGACTTCCCGGTAAACGAAAATGTCGCACGATGTTTTCGACCACGACAATCGCATCGTCCACAAGAATGCCTATAGAAAATATCAGCGCGAACAGCGTTACTCGATTCAGCGTGTAGCCGTAGGCATAAAAGATGAACAGAGTGAGCGCCAAGGTTACCGGAATAGCCAGTAACACGACGCCCGATTCGCGCCAGCCCAACGCCAAACCGACCAACAGAGTCACGGATATCGTGGCGAGAAAAAGATGTTTCAGGAGTTCATCCGATTTGTGCTTTGCCGTTTGGCCATAATTTCGAGTGACAGTGACCTGCAGGTCGCTCGGGATTACATAGCCGCGCAGGGAATCCATTTTCGCCAGCACATCTTGTGAGACGTTGGTTGCGTTGGCTCCCTTGCGCTTTGCCACTGTCAGTGTGACCGCCGGATATGTCCCTCCTGGGCCGTTTGTAGCTCCTCCTGTTCCGAAATAGACGTAATCTGCTGGTTCTTCTGGGCCGTCTGTTACTGAGGCCACGTTGCCGAGATAAACGGGACGTCCACTCTGGACGGCAACTACGATCTTTCGCGCTTCTTCCGCGCTGTGGAGAAAGCTTCCAGCTTCCACCGCGAATTCCTGGTTGCCCTCGGCAAATGAGCCTGCCTCCAGGTGTTGGTTACTGGTTTGGAGTGCCCGCGTAATCGCTAGGGGGCTCACGTGATAGGCCGCCAACCTCTGCGTATCCAGCGTGATCTTCAGTTCGCGCTTCTGTCCTCCGAGCAGTGTGGTCTCCGAGACATTTGCTACCTGCTTGACGCTCTGTTGCGCTTCCGCTGCGATTCGCCGCAGGGCCGCCCCATCATATTTCTTTCCCCAGAACGTCATTGCCAGCACCGGAACATCGTCAATCGAACGGGCCTTGATCAGCGGCTGGCTCGCGCCCTGCGGAATGTGGTCGAAATTCGAGTACATCTTGTTGTAGGTGCGGACGATCGCATCCTCTTCTTTAATCCCGACATAAAAACGCACAATCACGAGTGCGCCGCCAGGCTGGCTGGTGGAATACAAGTACTCGACACCAGGAACTTCGTTGAGCAGGCGTTCCATGGGAATGGTCACGCGCTGCTCGACCTCTTGCGCCGATGCGCCCGGCATGCTCACAAACACATCCAGCATCGGTACGACGATCTGCAGTTCTTCCTCGCGAGGCGTCTGCCAGATGCTGAAAAGCCCCAACAACAACGCAGCCACGATCACGAGCGGTGTGAGAGGGGAATCGATAAACGCGTGCGCGATTTGTCCTGCCAGGCCTCGCTTCACGAATGCTTCTCCCCGCCCGTGGGCGATGTGGCAGCTTTCTTTCCATCCAGTTCTTGGCTGCCAGGATTCAGCACCACGACTTCTCCCTCATTCAGTCCTGACAACACTTCAACCTGATTGCCTGTACTTTTTCCAAGCGTCAGAACGCGCCAATGGATCAGGCCCGTGTCGTCCACCGCATAAATTCCCCGCAATTGGCCGCGGCTCACCAGGGCCTCGGCCGGCAACACAAGGGCCCGCTTCTCTCCTTGCGCAAAATAAGCTCGACCGAACATCCCGGACTGAACTCCAGACTCTTTGGGTAAGTCCACACGCACCTTCAAGGTGTGCGAGGTTGGATCTGCGCCGGCCTCAATCTCCGCCACTTTTCCCGTGAAAGACTTCTCCGACAATCCATCCAACTGCACTCGCGCCAAGGTATTCTTCTTCACGGCTGCGAGGGCTTCGGCGGGCAGCGTGGCTTCCAGTTGGTAGCGCGAGGTGTCCTCCACCACAAACAGAGACATTCCTGGCGATACTAATGAGCCGGGTTCCACCGATCTACGAATCACCCGCCCGTCAAACGGCGCCACAATTCTTGCGTAGCTCGCGACACTTTCAGCCGCACCTGCTTCCGACTCTGCTTGCGCCACACCTGCTTCCGACTGGCTTAACGCCGCCTTTGCTTGCTCGAGATTCGCTTGCGCCGCCTCCTGCTTCGCCGCAACTTCGTCAAACTCCTGGGGGCTCACCGACTTTTGCTCTTTCAGATAGATATAACGGTCATAGGTTTTCTTCATGACATCGGCCTGCGCTTGTGCCGCAGCCACCGCCTTGGTAGCCTGCACCACTCCGGCGCTTGCGCCTCGCGAGGCTGCTTGCGCTGCGCTGCGGTGTGCCGACAATTCTCGCTCATCCAATTGTGCAAGCACTTGTCCACGTTTTACGTTGTCGCCCTCCCGCACGGCTACCAGCAGCACCGTGCCCATCGTTCTCGCTGCTACTTGGGCCGTGGATTGTGCAATTACACTCCCTGGCGCTTCGAGTTCGTTCGCGACGTTTTGCAGCTGCATTTTTTGTGCGCGCAATCCCTGCACTACTTCTGCTTTTTGCGGGGTGTTCTCCATGCCACCGCCGCACCCGGCGGCAATCATACCCACGACGATCAGAACGATCTGCAATCCCTGTCGCATCGTGTCTCCCGTTCTCCCCTTGAAATTCATGGCTGGCCCCCGCCTGTGATCAGTGCCGACTCCGGCGTCAGCAGACCCGCTGCTCGTTCCAGTTGCGCTCGCGCCACTTGCCAGTCCTGCAGTGCCGCCAGGTATCCTGTCGTTGCATCCAGCTGCGCCGTCTGCGCGCGCAATAGTTCCGTAACTGTTGTAAGGCCCGCTTCATACCGGTTCTGCACAATCCGCAAACTCTCTTTGGCTTGTTCGGCCGCGTCGCGCGCCGACGTCGCCCTCTGTGCAGCGGCATTGCCGTCCAGATAGGCCTTGCGTACTTCCAACTGCACACCCGAACGGAACCACTCCACGTTATGTTTCGCTTTGCTTGCGTTTGCTGCGGCTTCCGCAAGGCGGGCTTTTTGCGCACCGCCAGCGAACACGTTGAACTCCAGCCTCGCTCCCGCCGTCCAATTCGTCCCAGAGGGACCGCCGAGCGGCATCGCATCGCGTTCTGCGCTCCCAAACAGCCCGATCTTTGGCCCAAACTCTGCCTTGGCGGCTTTTGTTTCGTCGCCCATCGCCGTCTCTTGCATTTGCGCGGCGCGAAGCCCGGGCCTTTGCTCCAGCGCAATGTGCGCCCACTCCTCAATCGTTTTTGCAGGAATTCCCGGCTCGGTCAAAGTGGCCGAAGGTTCCGCCGGCGTGTCGAGAGCCATTCCCATTTCTCGCGCCAGTTGCATCTCCGCCACCGCCAGATCGTTTTGCGCCCGGATTTGCCGGTCCTCCATCTGCGAAACAAAAACCTTCGCGCTGAGCAGGTCCGAATCCACCAGCAGCCCCGACTTGTGCATTATCTCCATCCGTTGCGCGCTGGATTCCGCTGTTTTCACCGCTTCGTCCGCGGCCTTCGCATTTTCCTTGAGCACCAATACGCCGTAGTACGCCCGTACAACCTCCAGGATCAAATCCTGCCGCGCTTGCTCCGTCTCAAAATCCGCCGCGGTCACCAGGCGTTTTGCGCTTCGTTGATGGAATGCGGTTTGCCCGGAATCAAACAATCTCCACTGCGCGTCCATGCGTGTCTGGAAGTTGTTCAGCGGGGTTGGCGTGTTCAGATTATTCAATGCAAAATCGGCGTTCGAGAATTGCCGCTGCGCCAGCTTGGTCCCGAACACGTACACCGGGTTGTCTCCACGAATGAAATCCTGGTGAAAATCGAATCGCGGATACCATGCGGCCTGCATTTGCTTCAGCCGGGCGCGGGCCGCTTCCGCTTCATCCGTACTCATTCGGAACGCTGGGTTCTGTTGCAGTGCCATGTGCACGGCCTGTTCCAACGTGAGCGGTTGCGTGGCGGGTTTTTCTTGCGCGCATGCCAGGGACGCGGCCGCCACAAACAGAATCACCGCACCTATCAGGTAGAGAGCGGGTCTTCCAATCCTTCCTCGACTCATTGCAGGCCTCAAGCCGAGGCTCCCTCGGGACAGCGGCTGGATTGCAGCCAGCCTGAAGCTTCTTCGTGAATCTCGTACACCGTCTCGAACGCCGCCTTTTCCTTGAGCATCGCGCCAACGGAGCAGTACTTTTCTTCGGAGAGCTGAATGGCCTGTTCCACCGCCGTTTTATCAATTCCAAATCCCGTCAACACATGCCGCAGACGAATCGCCGTGAAGACCTGCGGCGGCCGTTCCGCCTGATCCGCTTCCACATGCACCTCGTACCCAGTCAGCTTCTGGTGGTGCTTCTGTCGCAACATGGTGACGACATCAAAGGCCGTGCAACCCGCCAGCGCCACGGCAACCAATTCGATCGGCTTTGCGCCTGTCGCTCCAGCGGCGTCATCCAGAATGATGTGATGGCCGCTGCCGGTTTCCGCGATGAACTGCCGTTGCGATTTCAACGCCTGCGTCAGACTTACTTTTGCCGTGATCATCTGCAACTCCTCTTGGTCGTCCTGCAGCAGAACAAATGCAATCCACGGGAATTTGTTACAACTAAGACAACGGCGGCTTTTGGAAGATCCAAAAACCGGCAAATCTTCTCTAAGCCTCAGTCTGTCAATAGGTTGTGAGCGGTCACCGCGAAAACCGGGTGGGTGTGCTATGGTAAAAGTCCATGCGAAAAGAGATCGAACAAGCGGTGGCGCTCCTGGAAAAGCAGGACCCGCAGGCGCTCGAACAAGCTCTGGAATTGCTGCAAAGCACGGTTTTTTCCTTCAGCATGAAGGTCTGTGGTCAGCGCGAAGACGCTGAAGACACCATGCAGGAAGTCCTCGTGAAAGCTCTTCCTTATCTCCCAAAATTTGCAAGCCCGCGCGCACTGCTCGTTTGGCTTTATAAGGTTGCCAAGAATCGCTGCTTGATGAGCCGTCGCAAAAGCAAATTTGCGTCCAAGCAGGATATGTCCTTGGACGAGCTCATGCCGGATCGTCACGACCTTGCGCGGCTCGCCAAGGAAGGTCCGGTTAACCCAGAGTCTCTGGCCATCCGCAGCCAGCAGGCCAGACGCTTGCGCCAAGTGATTCAGGAACTGCCGCCGCAGTACCGCATCATTCTCGTATTGCGGGATATGGAAGGGCTGAGCGACGAAGAGGTGGGAGACATCACAGGCCTTCGCGCGGGAAATGTACGCGTGCGGCTCCATCGTGCGCGGTTGTTTGTCCGCCAAAGATTGGCACGCCAGAATCGCAGCGCTGTTGTTCTGGGGAAAACCGGCAGCTCGTCTCATCCGGCCCCGGCAACTACGGAAAAGCGCCCTGCTTCTTGCAAGGCCCTGTTCGCTGAACTTTCCAACTACCTTGACGAACAGCTCGATGATTCTCTCTGCGAAAAAATGGAGCAGCACCTGGAAGGTTGCGAACCCTGCGTTGCCTTTCTTGCCAGCCTCGAATCCACGATCGCGCAGCTTCGCAACGCGCCTTCCGTATCGCTCAGCAAATCTTCAGCCGCAAAAATCCGCCGCGAGCTTCTGCGGCAATACCCGTATCCTCTTCCCGCCAATGACGGAAACTAAGAACAGCACTTCCAAAACTCTGCTCAGGGTTTTCTTCCTCCTTATCTTTATTGCATGTTTCAGCGGTTTTCTCTCTCCACCTGTTGCACTCACTCTTGGCATTCTGTTCGGCCTGATTCTCTCTAATCCGTACCCGCTGCAAAGCCGTGCGGCGTCTCGCTGGCTCCTTCAGGGTTCGGTCGTGGCGCTTGGTTTCGGTATGAATCTGCACGAAGTCATCAGGGCGGGCCGCAGCGGGTTCATCTATACCGCCTTGGGAATCACTTTCGCCCTCGTTGTTGGACTTTCCCTCGGCAAACTTCTGAGGATTCGGGGAAACTCTTCTTATCTCATCACGGCTGGCACGGCCATCTGCGGCGGAAGCGCCATCGCGGCGATCGCTCCCATTCTCCACGCAGATGAAGAAGAAATGGCCGTGTCCCTCGGGACTGTGTTTGTTCTCAATTCTGTGGCCCTGCTGATCTTTCCGCCGTTGGGCCACCTGCTCCATCTCTCGCAAACGCAGTTTGGCTTGTGGGCGGCCCTTGCCATTCATGACACAAGCTCCGTCGTAGGAGCAGCTTCGCGTTACGGCGCGCAAGCTCTTGTTATCGGCACCACTGTCAAACTCGCTCGCGCGCTCTGGATTGTTCCCCTTGCTCTGGTGACCGCTGCCATCAAACGCAGCAAGTCGAAGATCCACTTTCCCTGGTTCATCCTTTTCTTTTGTCTCGCCGCGGTTGTAAACACCTATCTTCCGACGTTTACTCCATTTTCCAAATCTCTCTTTCAACTGGGGCGGCTCGGCCTTACCGCAGCACTTTTTCTCATCGGCAGCGGTATCTCTCGCGCGACCCTCCGGCACGTCGGCTGGCGTCCTCTTGCGCAGGGCATTCTTCTTTGGATCGTGGTCGCTTTGACTTCTCTCTACTTCATCCACACAGGGTGGATTGCCCTCTGATTCAGGGGAATCTCCTTGTTGTATCGTCCAGTCGAGTGTTATTTGGAGTTTGAATCGAGGGAGTCGTAGAACGGCTCGGATGGCCACCTTTAAAAAAGTGGTGACGCATCATGCTGGAAATAAGCAGGTAAACCATCAGTGTGAAGATAATCGCAAATAGGAAGCTTCCAATCCCGAAGGAGGGTGGCTTCCTATCCGAAGGACCAGTCGGACTCGAATAAGCTGACATCGGCGTTCCTTTTCTTAGGTCAGGTGCTCGGCATGGAATCATTATCCGTAAGATTTATAATTTCCTGTTCTACTGCCGAAGTGTGTAAGAGGCTCGCGCTGGATCAAATTCGCACACGGTTGAACAAACACTATTCCAGCGTGAACGCGATGTACAACAACCTTTGGTCTCGCTGGATTTGCAATGCCACCGCAGAACCCGGCGGAATGGCGTTCAATGCATTCCGCAAACGCTCCAGTGTCGTCATCGGCTCGCCGTTCAACGTCCGGATGATGTCGCCCGTATTTAGCGGTACCTCGACACCGGTGCCCGCCGCCCGCGCCGCTACGATAATTCCAAATGGATCGCGCAGTTCAGGTGCCATTGCCGCGATTTTCTTGTCGATTTCCACACCCAGGATGCCCAATGCAGGCACGATGTTTTTCCCTGCGTCAGCCAAGGCTGCAACTTGGTCCATGTCGCGGGGTGGTTCCATCACCGGCACATCGAACGCCAGCCGAAGATTTCCTCGCATCAGATCAAGGTGCACTTTTTCGCCGTACTCGCGGAACGTGAGATGAAATGCAACATACGGAAGATTACTCGCCTCCTTTCCATCGATGGCCAGCAACACGTCTCCGATGCGTAGTCCCGCGGCCTCGGCGGGTCCACCCGGCAACACATCCGAGACGATAACCCCGAACCTTCGCGTAAGTTTCAGCGCGTCTGCCAGTGTGGGCGTAATGGTTTGCACACCAATGCCAATTTCAGTTCGGTGTAGGTGGCCGAAATTGCGCAACTGTTTGTAAACAACACTGACGACTCCCGAAGGGATCGCGAAGCCTAATCCTTCATTTCCCCCGGACTGCGAAACAATGAACGTGTTTACGCCCACGACTTCGCCATTCAGATTCACCAGTGGACCGCCTGAGTTGCCGGGATTTATCGGCGCGTCTGTCTGGATGTATACCAGCGGTGAATCCGGGTCAGTTTGCCTCGCGACGGCGGAAATCATGCCGTGGGTCACAGTATTCCGGAGGCCTTCCGGGCTGCCGAAAGCAAAAACTGTTTCTCCCTGCCGCAAGTTGCGGTAGTTCGCGAGAGGGAGTATCGGCAGATTCTTTGCTTCCACCTTGAGAAGTGCCAGGTCAATCTCGCGCGTCAGCCCGATGATTCGCGCGGGGATAATGTTGGTGCGCGAAGACAGCGTCCCATCTAGCGCAACATCTGCATTGCCTAAAGGCAAAACTACCTGGACCCGTTGTGCCCCGTTAACCACATGAGCATTCGTAATGATGTAGCCGTCCGGATCAATAATGAATCCCGAGCCGATGGCGCGTTGCCGTCCAATGACCGCCCCGGTATTTCCTTGGTCGGTCTCTTCGAGTGGACCATAGCCTGTCACCAGAATTTGCACCACGCTCGGCGAAACCCGCTTGATCAAGGCATCGACGGATTCATCAAAACGGCGCAATTCATCCAGTGGGCGTTGCTGCGCATGGGCGTTGGTGCCGGAGAGGATGGCCATAAAAAGAGAGAGCCACACGAATGGAACCAAGCTACGCTGTCGTCCAGAAACCCGGTGGTGTTGTGATCGAAGCTCAGACATGGAGCGAACCTCCTCGAAATGCCACTCAATGAATCGCTGCTTTTTTGAATCCTAAAGAGTACAACGCATATGGCAATTCCTGCGTTTCGGGAGTGCATCTGAATATGGACGCGTCACGGTATAGCTTATTGGCAGTCCGGAGGCATGGATGCGATGGCGTCCTCGGAACTGCACGGCCGCTTCTTTTTCGCTGGCGTAATTCCTGGCCTGGCATGATTGAGTATCCAGAGCCCATCGTTGTTGGCCAAATAGATCAGGCCGCGGCCAGGATCCTGGAGGATGCTCGTCACTCCGGTAAACGTCTGGAGCACCTTGAGGTGCGCGGGATCGCTAAGGTCGAGGATCTTGACGGTCTCCGTGGGATTGTCGGTGTTTCGGATGACTCCCTTGGAGTTCTTGTCCGGGACTTCGGCGAGGGCCACGTCGGGACCCGCCATCTCAAGTTTGCCTGCCGTGGCCTCGTTCGAGGCGGCGCTACCTTTCACTAGGCTCGGAAGCCCGGGTTTAGTCACATCAATCACGGTAAAGCCTTGCTTGGATGCCTTCTGGACATACAGGTATTGTCTGTCTCCTTTGTTTTGGAGAAGCATTTCGCTCCCCGGGGCCTCCTGCAAAGGCAAGTACGCGATTACCTTTGCCGGAACCTCAGTGGGCTTGGTGTTGGCAACCATGCTGGGCGCGGGCATGACTACCGCCGCGGCCAAGAAGATGATGCAGACGCGGCCGAAATGGCTCATTGCGAATCCTTGGTGAATGGTACTCATCGCTTCCTCCTTACACTGCTCCAAACTTGTAGCGGAACCGATGACACGAAAGGCGAGTCGTCTTCACCGCCTGCGTGTCTTCCGTGATCCACTGCTCCGCTGCCCCCGCTCATTAGGGAACCGCACCACCGCTTAGGCCGGTCCTATAGTCGCGGGTGCACCATTTACTCGTAGGAGCATGCCAGTACCGTTAGGAATCTTTAGCTTTGACCTGTCGGAAGCCAAAGAAATTGTTCCAGCAGGATCCGTCCTGCCTGCATGAGAGATCTTGACGTGCTCCATGCCGTAGGTCCCGCAAGCATCGGAGGAAAAGACCCACAGTGCCTGGGGGTTGTTGTTGCCATCAATGGCTCCGCGACATTTTGTGCCTTCTTTGGCACTTACGCGGCTTAGGACGCCATCGTTAACGGATTTTCCTACGAGCTCCGAAGTGTTTTCTGCGCTCATGACGGGCCCGCCCATTCCATAAACAGAATCGCCCCCAATCTGCGTGGTATTCAACCAGGTGTACGGTGTACCCTCGCTCGGTGCTTCCTCGGGCACGCCAGCCTCCATCACTTCCATAAAGCCGGCGATGGCGCGGAGATTGGTTGTGACCGGAATTGTCTTGCCTTGCGCATAGACCTTATCGAATCGAATAGAGAGCTTTGGACCAGAAGAAGTTCCTCCTGGTATTGCTTCGATGATCTGGCCTTGAATCTTACTGCCTGCGTGAATTGTTGAACCGTTCGGCAAAGGAACGTTTTGGGCAATTGTGCCAACAATCGGCTGTCCCGGCCTGCACTTTTCTGAAGAAATCGTAGTTCGCAATCGGACGGGGAGTATCGTTCCTGGCGGGATCACAATATCATCCTGGGGAATACTTGCCTCCGCAGGGGAATTTGCCCTGTGTTTTGAATCAGCTGAGGGCGACATCAATTCATTTGCTGAAGATACTACATGGTCCCGGCCTTGAATCGCAGGCGTTTCGCCCAGCAAAAATACTAACGTCGAGAACAATGCAGTAATGATTTGTTTCATACCAGGCCGAACAACGCGGAATTTGTTGAACATAGTATCCTCCTGTCAAAGCATGGCGTTCTTCGCCTTTCCAGTTGCCAATCCTCTGCCGCTTTGATGCTTGCCCATTTGAGTTGCCCATGTCCGGCGCGAAGCTTTTCGGCAGCGTGCGCTGGTCCTCGGGCTCTCAGGGATATAGGAACTCCGGATTCTTGAAGTCAAGATTCGACGTGAGCGGTGAAGTTGTGCCTTAAGCGCGCTGGGCGTCATGCGCAATCTTCGAGCGGTTTCCCGTTCGCCGAGACCGTCCAGGTGAAAGCACTTAATGGCATCGTGATACTTGGTCGGCAGTTCTTCCGTTGTCCTTCGTAGAATGTCCGAAAGTTCGCGCTGGATGCACAGTTCCTCTGGTGAGGGGCGCGTTTCGACACGTCCTCGCTCCAGCAAAAGCTGATCTTGGTCTGGTGCTAGTTTAACGAAAGCGACGCGCTGTGCATTTTCCTTGCGGAAATGTATCCGCGAGCAATTCCTGACGATGCTGTGCAGCCAGGTTGAGAACGAGGATCGCCCCTCAAATTGATGCAGTTTCCGGAAAGCGAGCAGGAGACCATCCTGCAAGACGTCTTCCGAATCTTGTACGTTGTGCATCATTCTTCTTGTTGTTTTCCTCAGCACTGGCAGGCAGGAAGCAAACAGATCGTTCACCTCCGCTTCGGCCATGTGGACGGGTAGAACCTCCTCCCGCGCTGCCGAACGAACAGATGCGTCATTGCCTGATTGAGCCAAGGTTTCCTCCCGGTGCGCCTGTGAAGAGAGCTATTGAATGGCAATCAAGCTGAAGCAAATTGCGTTCCAATCCAAAATCGCCTCCGCTTCAGTGCTGATATGCGCTGTGCTTTTCGGCTTCTCTATAGAGGTCGATTGGTCTCAACATGCCGAGAATAACGTCCCCAGCAGCAATGCCAAGGGCGACCCATAGAGCTATTGAGCTACATTCCAAGAAGAACGGGGCCATATGAAGCTTCAACGCTCTGATTACTTCGTTCGCTTTCTTCACATGGACCGTTCGCTTTTTTCACGATTTATTCCGAACATGGCAGCCCCAGCCGAGGGACTTGGCTGGCCGGTCAAAGAGGAGGAAGGGTTTAATAGCACTGGAGGACCGGGCAAAGTTTTGGAAGAGCACTTGCTAGTACCAGTTTTCGTAGCACGGCGGGTGGAAAGTGTAATGACTTGCGGATGGAGCTAATGCAATGTTCAAAGCCTTTGGTATCCGGGGTCTCCGATTCTTTCTGTTCTTCGTCCTGGTTGCCGCCTGCTTTGCGATTGTACTTACCTGGTGAGCTCTTGCTGCGCCCACTCCGATGGCAGGGGTTCTGGAGGACGAAATGGTCTTCGCTTCGGGCCGAGTATCGGGCTTCCTGCGAGATCCGAACGGCGAGATCAAAGGAATGTTGTTAGACAAGGGCCACGAAGTACGTTTTCCTACACCGCTTGGGAAACTTGTTTCGCCGATCATCAAGGAAGGCAGCCTGGTTGGAATTGAGGGAGAGAGCCGCTGCGCTGATTTCGCTGAAGGGTACCTGCAAGCGATCCTAATTACGAATTTGGATTCGGGAGAGATTGCGACCTTGCCAGCCCCCAAACAACAAGGCAAGCCAGGGATGTGGTTAAAGCCTTCCCCGACCGAAACCGCTTCCCTGGGGCATTCGGATTCACAATCTCGGGAGGAAGAAAAGAGCGCTAGCCCGTCGCCTGCATCCGATTGCGAGGCGCTTGAGCTGGGGCGCAGCGAAGTTGATTCCAAACCTCTGCACCCGGCATCGTTCTTCCACGACCTGCTTCGTGAAAACGATGGACAGGCTGCGGAACTTACACGCAACGAAGCGGCTAGAAGCATCGGGCTCGCCTACGATAGCCTCCACCGCATTCAGGCAATTCTGGCCTACCTCCATATCATGAAGCACCGCGTTCCTGGGATTAGCCAGTTTCTCGACGAGGCCAAGCATACCTACGAGCAAGCACATGCGCGATTCGCGATGACCGACTTCACTGGCGCGAAAGAATTTGCAGAAGCATCGGTGAGCCTTTCACGTGTGGTTGAGATTGTCATGGCGCGAACGCTCCGGTCGGACAGCAGTCTACCCTCTCTCGTGCCTCCTCCACCCGACCACCATGGTGGACCACCGGAGCCGGAGCATCTTGAGGAAGACCTCGCCCACGCAGAGAACGTTCTTTCAAGAATTCATTGGGTATTGGAGAATGGAACTCTTCCCTCAGAGGACCGCGCGCAGGTTCGCAAAATTGCTTCTTGGGGAGACGCCTTTTACAAACAAGCCCAGCACACGTACAGATCCGCCATCTTGGAAGACGCGGCAGAATTTGCTCAGGCAGCTCTGGCGGGAGCTCACTCTGCAGAGCATGTCTGCCGGAAATGGTATGTCAGCCATCCAGTACATCCCTAATCGATGCCGACGGGACAGCCTAGTCAGGTCCAGAGTCAGGTCGACGCCGACATCGACGATGCTCCGGTGCTTCTGGAAAATTGCTATCATACCGTTTTAGGAGACGGGAAGAGAGGTGGGCCCCTGCCTTTCAAACTTTCACTATCAAGATTGAGCTTTCGGTGGCAAGTGAGTCTACTTGGCACACTGGTCGCCGTTCTGTCCCTCGCGGTCTTGCTCGCCATTTTCGCAACTCTGCGCTATACGAAATCCGCCATTTTGAGCGGCGAGGAAAAGCGCCTGGCAAACACTGCTCGAAATCTCGCGCAAGAGTATGAAGACCGGGCAGATTCCGCTCGCCGCAACAATCAGCAGCCCCCATTGGCCAGCCCCAACGTGGGTTCTTCACGAGAGGTCCTGGCTCTTACGAGCCGCCTCGTCTTGCAGAATTTGGAAGGAGTGGGTGGAGGTTTCTATTCGTCAGCCGATGACACGCTTGTTGGGAATTTCTATCCAACCGGCGAACTCTCCCAGGGAGGTGCAGGAAACAGCGATTTCCCTCAGGCGGAGCCCCAGGCCGTTCTCGAGATCGCTCGAACTGCCGCGACCTCGCGACAAAGCTCCGGGAGAGTCATCGTGGACCCTAAGGGGATTCTGCTTCTCAGTGCCGTGCCGATCCGTGAAGGATATTCCGTCGCTGGCAGCGCGTGGTCCATCAAGCGCCTCTCCGACCTTCCAGGAACGAATCGATTCAGGGCCTACTTGATTACTGCGGGCCTAGCTGCTGCAGCTCTGGCAAGCGTTCTACTGACGCTGCTGGTGATTCGCAACCTTCAGGGCGGTGTCCGGAAGATTGAGAATGGGCTGCAGACTCTCGAGGGCAACCTCTCTTCGCATATCGACACAACGAATGAGCCTGCAGAGATTCAGCATATCGTCCTGGCGATCAACCGGTTGGGATTGACTTTGAAGCAGAAGCTCGAACACGAGAGGCAAATCGAGGCGCAGCTACTTCACGCAGAGCGCCTTGCGAGCCTCGGGCGTCTGGTCGCTGGCGTGGCCCATGAAGTCCGCAATCCTTTAGCAACGATTCGTTTACGGGTTCAGATGTGCCGTCGAGATGCGGCGGACCCCAAAGTAAAAGAGTCCTGTATCATCGCGTTGGAGGAGATTGAGCGGCTCAATGGCATTGTCAACCACCTGCTCAACTTTGCGAGGCCCATCCATCTTCAACTCGAACCAGTTGATTTGAGGGGCCTGGTGCAGGAGCGCATACGATCTTTTGAGGAGTTGGCTTTGCAGAAGCAGGTCGAGTTGATGACCAATCTTCCCAATAGGAAGTTTTTGACCCTTCTGGACAAAGATCGCATGGCTCAAGTGTTCGATAACATCATCCAGAATGCTCTCGATGCTATGTCGGAACATGGCGGAACGCTTTCGGTGATTTTGGCGTCTCATACAGAGAAGGATGAAAAAGCCGCAGGGGTCAGTGTCGAGTTTCAAGACACTGGCAAGGGGATGGATTCAACCGTCGTTGGTCGCGTTTTTGATCCATTTTTTACAACGAAGCCTTCCGGGACCGGACTCGGCTTGTCCATATCCCACGAACTCGTTCGTGCTCATGGGGGCGATATCAAGATTGCCAGCGAAGCAGGCCGCGGCACGAGCGTGAGAATTACAATTCCGCAATCTTTTACTTGATCGGGGATACGGACTCTAAAGAATCTTCCAGATGCCGGCCACCATCCTCATTGTTGATGACGAAGCAAATCTCCGCAAGACATTAGCGGAGATTCTGCGCGCGCGCGGCTACTCCATTTTGGAGGCCGACGATGGCGCTTCTGCCGTCGAACTCCTGCGCACGACTACGCCTGATCTTATTTTTAGTGACTGGAAGATGCCCATAATGGGGGGAGAGGAATTCCTTCAATATCTGCGCAACCACCCCAGTTTGGCATCCGTGCCTGTGATTGTAGTAACCGCGTACGGTTCAAGTCACAGCGCGATCGAGGCAGTCCGCCTTGGCGCTTACGATTTTGTCACGAAGCCCTTCGATTTAGACGAGATTGTCCTGACTGCCGAGCGCGCGCTGGATCATTCTGCGTTAAATCGCGAAGTGATTCGCCTGCATTCCCAAACCGGCCAAGGCTATGTCTCCGGGGCGGGCCGGCTGATCGGCGCCAGTGGTCCGATGCTGGATGTGTTCATCATGATCGGGAAAGTCGCGGGAACGGATTCGACGGTTTTGATCTGCGGCGAATCAGGAACCGGGAAAGAGCTCGTTGCCGAAGCCATTCATAGTTACAGCCAGCGCAAGGATAGGCCTTTTGTTGTCGTCAATTGTGCTGCCCTGCCGGACAACCTGCTTGAGACGGAGTTGTTCGGTCACGAGCGGGGAGCATTCACCGGGGCGGTGGGCCGCAAGGTGGGCCGCTTCGAGATGGCAGAAGGTGGCACCATCTTCCTGGATGAAATTGGCGAGCTCTCACCAAACCTGCAATCCAAACTGCTCCGGGTATTACAGGAGCGCACTTTTGAAAGAGTGGGCGGTACGGAAACAATCCAGGGTAATTTTCGAGTGCTTGCAGCAACGAACCGCGATCTGGAAGCCTCCGTTCGCGAAAAGGTCTTTCGTGAGGATTTATATTATCGGTTGAATGTTGTTCGCATTCAGATTCCGCCTCTGCGCGAGCGGCGCTCGGACATCGTTCCTTTGGCGGAACACTTTCTCCGCCAGTACAGCGAGAAGAATGGCTTCGGCGCGGTGGGCTTCTCCGATGAAGCGATTCTAATGCTGCAAAACTACTTCTACCCCGGAAATGTCCGAGAACTCGAAAACATGGTCGAACGGGCGGTTCTGATGGCTCGCGGCCGTGTCGTCATGCCGGAACACTTTCCGGCGGAATCCACTTTTGGCAGCAAGGGAGACGCGCGGCAACTGGAAGTCGACTTGCTCGCCCTTCCTTTTCATACGTCCATCGCCGAACTAGAAAAACGGCTGATCCTCAAGGCCATCCGGGAGTCCGGCGGCAACAAGTCCGATGCCGCAAACCGCCTGCAGATTAATCGCCGACTGCTCTACAACAAAATGGAAGAACACAAGATCGAGGAGTAAAGGGAGATCCTAGTGATGAAGACTGTAACTATGAAGCGGGTGATCATCATCGGCGACGAGACCGTCAGGTACCGCATCGTGAAAGAGATCCAGAATCTTGGCGCTACGGGATACACCGACTACTCCGTCCATGGCGAAGGGGCAAGAGGTGTGCGACCGAGGCACGCGGAACCCGCGAACGTGAAGATCGAGATCATCGCTACCCCTGAAGTGGCCCAGCGCATTCTGGATCATATCGCGAAGCACTACTTCGACAATTACGCGATGATCGCTTTCCTTGACGATGTGGAAGTACTTCGTGGCGAGAAATTCGGCGCCAAAATCCTCTAAGAATTAAAGATAGACACAATAAAGCGCGCGTGTATCAGCCCCAGTCGCCTGGCCGGTGTTTATTCCGATAATCTGATCGGTCGGTGTTCGCTTTTTTTACAGTCAGTGTCCCCCTTCATCACAGCCCTAGTCGGGGTTCTAATCCTCAGCTTTAGGAGTCGTTCATCCTCCTGATTCATAAGGTTTTATTCGACTCGCAGTGCGCTTCAACCCTGGCATCGAGCTTGCTTCCAGTACGACGTCAAGGTTTGCATGGCGCGCGAAGCGCATATTTCTGAGAAGCACGCGTGCCTGGCAGCCTCATCACAATTGACTGCGAAATGGAGGCGACATGTCCGGTTGGAAAACGCTGTTCTTCGGTTGTGTCTTGATGTGTGCGGCATCAGCGGTGCAGGCTCAAAGACAATTTGAGGTCACCCCCTTCGTCGGCACTCGCTTTGGCGGAAATATCGACCTCACCCAGGAGGGCAATCCCGATGTTGACTACCTCAAGATAAAGAGCAGCGTGGACTATGGCGTAATGGCCGGTGTCACCTTCTGGCAGAATTTCGAGGGTGAGTTCATGTGGAACCGTCAGCCTACCTCACTGACCTCTCACAATCCCATCGACAATACCTATGCATTCGTCTCCAACATGAATCTCGACATGTATCAGTTTGACGTGCTTTACCATTTTCTATCGCCAGAACGAAAACTCCGGCCCTTTGTCGTGGCTGGGCTGGGCTTTTCGCATTTCGGCGTTGAACCGGTAAATGGCGAGTCCGTACTGAGCTTCAGTAATTGCTTCTCCTACAATCTCGGTGGCGGCGTCAAATATTTCTTCAACCCTCATTGGGGCCTGCGTGCCGAGGTGCGCTGGTCTCCCTCTCATACCACCACAGGCGAAGGCGAGTATTGCGATCCCTTTTATGGTTGCGGTCCAACAACTGTGGCCAACAAGGCGGAACAAGGGCAGGCAAATATCGGAGTGATTTATCGCTTCGGAAGATAGCCCTCTGCCAGCTTTGTCCTCGCCGATTTCCACCCTTGACCTGCTCCGACCAATGACTGCCTTCTTTCACATTTTCTGTTCGCTTTCTTTACACTCTGGGCGCCAATCGTGCCCGTAAATGGCGAGACTTCATCATTCTTCCCTTTGCCCGGCTTCTAAGCCCAGGAAGACACAAACAGTTATGGTGGCAGGGTTGTTCCAAGCAGATCGGCATGCCGATTGCTTCTTTTTAATTGTGTTCCAAGAGAACGCCGCGCAGTCCTGGGAGGAGCGCGCCATGAAAAGCACACTGGTATTCCCAACATTTCTTCTTTTCGGCATATCGTTTATTGCATCGCCAGTTCGAGCCGAAGATCACCACCCGGCACGACCAGGCACGTTGAATTACGTCGAAGGTCAGGCCTTCCTCGGCACGCAATCTCTGGATGCTAAATCGATCGGCACCGTCGAAGTGGATGCAGGCGAAACGTTGTCAACCGAAAATGGCAAGGCAGAAATCCTGCTGACTCCTGGAGTCTTCTTTCGGTTGGGAGATCAGAGCTCGGCAACGATGATCTCTTCTGGTCTGACGGACACGAGAATGTCCCTTGACGAGGGTGAAGCCCTGGTGGAAGTGACTGAAATCCACCCGGAAAATGACCTGCGAATTAAGGAAGATGGCAAATCGACAGAATTGCTGAAAGTGGGGCTTTATGATTTTAACGAGAATCTCCGTGTAGTTCGCGTCTTGGACGGCGAGGCGGTCGTGGAAGAAGGGGATAGGAGCATTAGGGTCAAAAGCGGCCACATGATTGACTTTGGGGCGAAGCAAGCAATCAAGGCCCAGAAATTCGACAAAAAGGAATTGGAAGCAGAGGATCTCTATCGCTGGACTAGTCTCCGCTCCGGCTACCTCGCCGAAGCCAATGCTGACTACGCTCCCACCTATTCGTATGGTGGGTTTGGATGGTTTGGCGACGGTTGGTATTGGGATCCCTGGTTTGATGCGTACACTTTTATTCCGGGCGACGGAATCTTCTGCAGTCCCTTCGGTTGGGGCTTCTATTCTCCCTGGTACGCCTACGCCTCTCCGTTCTATGGCAGCGGCCACTATTACCATCGCTTCGGCACAGCCTATCCATTCTGGGGTTCGAGAGTCCACTACGGTCTTCCAGCCAACTACGGTCATGGTGTTCACTATGGGCCTCGCTATGGAACATCAACAATAGCGGGCCGTTCAAGGCCAGGTTTCTTTCATGGTGGCGGATTCCATGGCGGCGGCTTCAATGGCGGCAGTGGATTTCACGGTGGCGGCGGTGGTGGTGGTGGATTCCATGGAGGCGGGGGAGGCGGCCACCGTTAGACGTGATATTGTTCGGAATCGGGGACTGGGCGTGAAGGATTGCATTGTTAGAAGTTATTGTATTGCCACCTTTGAGATCATTGCGACCACAGGCGGCCAGGAGCTTCAACTGGCAATCGATCCCACGCGGGATCGTGTTATCACGCCTGATTTGTCCTCGAATTTGTGTTTCCGTCCGCCGCCGTCGGCGTAGCTGCTCCCGGTTTATTTCCGACAAATCGTAGGCCAGGTAAGTTGCTTGAAGTGTACCCAAGCTTGGATGGATCTCAATTCTTCCGGATGCAGAAGGGCCACACGGACTTGTGACTCCCCGGAAAACCAAGGAACAGGCATGGCGCGAAAAATACAGATTATTGGGGGGATTGTATTGATTCTGGCGCTCGCAGCGGGATGGCGGTGGCTTGGCCACTCGCGGACCGCGGCCGATGATCCCGGCCACGGCGAAACGGTTGCTGGAACGGTCGCTGCCGTAGTGAAAGTAGAGCGGCGCGACCTGGGAGTTGCCTTGACCTTGGCCGGCGCCTTCAAGCCATTTCAAGACGTGGATCTACATGCGAAGGTGGCCGGTTACATCAAAGTGATTTACGTCGACGTTGGGTCTCATGTGAAAGAGGGACAAACGCTGGCCATTTTGGAAGTGCCGGAACTCGCGGCGCAGTTGACCGGCACGGAGGCCTCGGTGCGGCGCGCGGAGGAAGAGATTCGGCGGGCACAAGGCGAACTAGTCCGGGCCCAGTCATCGTACGCGGCGGCGCACGCCATGTACGACCGTTTGAGCCAGGCGTCACAGCAGAGACCGGGACTGGTGGCGCAGCAGGATGTTGATGACGCCCAGGCAAAGGATCTCGGCGGGCAAGCGCAGGTGGCGAGCGCGCAAGCGGCACTGGACTCGGCAAAGCAAACACTGGAAGTGGCGCAGGCGACTCAAAAGCAGTACTCGGCCTTATCCGACTACACAAAAATCACCGCGCCGTTCGCGGGTGTTGTGACGATACGGTACGCGGATACAGGCTCGCTGATTGCAGCAGGGACATCGACAAGCACGCAATCGGAGCCCGTGGTGCGGCTGGCGCAGATCTCGGTATTGCGGCTGGTGCTGCCGATTCCGGAGTCCATTGCAGGTGGAATTCGGTTGGGGGATCCGGTGAGGGTGCACGTGCAAGCGCTGAACCAGGATTACGTCGGGAAGGTTTCGCGTTTCGCGGGCTCGCTGGATCCGCAGACGAGGACGATGGAAACGGAAATCGATTTTCAGAACGAGGACGGAAAGCTGTTGCCGGGAATGTACGTGCAGGCGGTAATGGCGCCGCCTAAGGGGAAGGAGATGCTAACCGTGCCATTGGAAGCGGTCGACATGAATGAAGTGGACGGAACGGTACTCGTGGTCAACCCGCAAAACGTGCTCGAGGAGCGCAAGGTCCATCTCGGGCTGCAGGGCAGCACGCGCATCGAAGTGCTTTCCGGACTCAGCGAAGGCGAGCGAGTGGTGATCGGGAGCCGCAACGAATTCCGCAAGGGCATGAAAGTGATACCCAAAGAAATCGATACCGGACAGCCCGGGGCGCCAGGAGGCAAGTAATGCCAAAATTCGCGCTGGCGTACCCGTATTTCATCATTATGTTGTGCCTGGTCGTGGCGGTGGTGGGCGTAACCACCGTCGTGCGCATGCCGGTGGACCTTTTCCCCGAGGTTAAGATTCCGGTGGTCGTTGTCGCGACTTTCTATGCAGGCATGCCCCCGCAACAAATTGAAGCGGACATCACCAATACCTTTGAACGATTTTTCACCCTGGGGAGCAATATCGATCACATCGAATCGCGTTCCTTGACAGGCGTGAGTTTGATCAAGGTGTATTTCAAGCCGGGGACGGATGCGAACGCGGCACTCAGCAATATTGCCAACCTGGCGATGGCGGATCTCAGGCGCTTGCCCCCGGGAACACTGCCTCCTGTGGTCTTGAAATTTGACGCCTCGAACCTTCCGGTTTGCCTGGTCACATTGAAAGGCCAGGGCCTCAACGAAACGCAGCTCAAGGACCTGGCCCAGTTTGAAGTCAGGAACCAAATCGCAAACGTACAGGGAGCTTCCGTGCCGCAGCCGTTTGGAGGCACCTACCGGCAGATCCAGGTTTTCGTAGATCCGGTAAAGCTGGAAGCGCACCAACTGAGTCTCATGGACGTTGTGAAGGCGATTAACGATTCCAACCTGATTCTTCCCGCCGGCGACGTGCGCATCGGCAACCGGGATTACAACATTTATGCGAATAGCCAGGTACCGATACCGGATGACATCAACCGCATTCCCTTGAAGACGGTAGGGCTAGGCTCCGTGATGGTGGCAGACGTAGGTAAAGCGGAAGATGCCGGGGCCATCCAGACAAACATCGTCCGTATAGACGGGCAGAAGTCGGTGTACATCCCGATCCTGAAGCAGGGGGGCGACAGCAACACCATCGCGATCGTCAATGGGATCAAAGAAGCTACCAAACGCCTTGTGGATGTCCCCGATGTACTGAGGACGGCGGTGGTTTTTGACCAGTCCATCTTCGTGAAGACGGCGCTAAAGAATCTTCTGAAGGAAGGTGGAATCGGCCTGGTGCTGACGGGGCTAATGATCCTGCTCTTCCTGGGAAGCCCGCGGGCAACGTTCGCGGTCCTGTTGTCGATTCCGCTTTCGGCCCTGACGTGTTTCCTGGTGATGAATGGATTGGGCGGATCGATCAATACGATGCTGCTTGGGGGGCTGGCATTGGCCTTCTCGCGTTTGATTGACGACTCCGTGGTCGTTCTGGAGAACATTTTCCGGTTCATGGAGAAGGGCGTCCCGCCACGAGAGGCCGCCGAAAAAGGAGGGATGGAGGTGGCGCTGGCGGTGCTGGCGGCTACATCCACCACGTCCATCGTGTTTTTCCCGGTGACTTTCTTCTACGGCGTCAGCCGGTATTTATTCACGGACCTGGCCTTGGGCGTGGTGCTTTCCATTTTTGCGTCGTATTTCTTCGCCATGACGGTTGTGCCTTTGTACTGCGCGCAGTTCATCCGCCTGGATGCGCATGGGGAAGAGAGCCACGAAAAGCAGAAGGGGCCGTTCGAGAAGGTGGTGCACAAGTTCAACGAAGGGTTTCGGCGAATGCTGAATTTCTACGAGAAGCACGTGAATCGAGCATTGGAAACGCCTGGCCGGACGGCGCTCATCCTTCTAGGCGGTGTCGCGCTTGTGATCGGAGTTATTTTCCCGTTCGTGGGACGCGCCTACTTTCCCCGAACCGACCCTGGACAATTTGTGATCAACATAAAAGCGCCAACAGGAACACGGTTGGAAGTCTCGGACAAGTACATCGCGCAAGTGGAAAACGATATCCGGGCCGTGATACCGAAACGCGACCTGGAAATGATCGTCTCGAATATTGGAATTACGCCCGACCTCTCCGCGATTTACACCAGCAATTCGGCCATGCACACGTCCTTCGTGCAAGTGAATTTAAGGGAAGACCACAAGGTGGGCAGCTATGAATACATGGCACGCGTGCGGCAAAAGCTGGCAACGGACCTGCCCCAGGTAAGCGCCTACTTCCAGGCAGGCGGGCTGGTAGATTCCGTCATGAATCAGGGGTTGCCTGCTCCGTTCGACATTCAGGTGAGCGATAACGACCTGGTTGAGGGATACGGAATTGCTCGGAAACTTGCGCTGCAGCTGAAAGCGTCCAAGCGGGTGAGTGATGTCCTGATCCCACAGGATATCGATTATCCCGGGCTCGAATTGAATATCGATCGCGAACAGGCCAGCCTGCTTGGCCTCACGCCAAAGGATGTCGTCGATAACGTGATCACCGCACTCACCTCCGACGGCATGATCGCCCCGAGTTACTGGATCGATCCGAAAAGCGGAAATAACTACATGCTGACCGTGCAGTACTCGAACGAGAAAGTGGGGTCGATGACGATGTCGGACTTCCGCAATATTCCACTGCGCGCTGCTACTTCCGCGTCGTATACACCGCTGCAGTCCGTGGCGAAAATCGTGCCGATTAACACGCCCACGGAAGTGGACCACTACCAGATCCGGCGAGTGATCGACGTGTACGTCATGCCGAACAGCGAAGATTTGAGCGCTGTCAGTAGTGAGGTAAATCAACTCCTGAAGAAACTGGTGCTGCCCAAAAACGCGATTGTGCGCGTCCGGGGGGCAGTGGTGGGAATGAAAGAGTCGTTTTTCCGCTTTGGATTTGGTCTGCTGCTTTCGGTGATTCTGGTGTACCTGATCCTCATGGCGCAGTTCCGGTCGTTCATCGACCCGTTCATCATTTTGACGGCCATACCCCCGGGGCTCGCTGGAGTCGTCATTATCCTCTGGATGACGGGCACGACGTTGAACATCATGTCGCTGATGGGTGTGATCATGATGACGGGGATTGTGGTGTCCAACAGCATTTTGATCGTCGAATTTTCGGGCATTCTACACCAGCGGGGAATGGGTCTGAAGGAAGCGGTGGTGGAAGCGTGCAAAGTGAGGTTGCGCCCGATTCTAATGACTTCGCTGGCGACTTTGTTGGGATTGCTTCCCATGGCCTTGGGAATCGAGGCGGGCAGCGAACAGTATGCGCCGCTGGCACGCGCGGTGATCGGAGGGTTGGGCGTATCTGTGTTCGTTACGGTGTTTCTGGTGCCTGCAGTCTACCTGGTGATTCACGGAAGAAAACAGGCAACGATTACGGAGGTGGCGTCGTGAGACGGACCATGGCGACGACGCTGGCGCTGCTGGGGACACTGGCGCTGTCGCCGGGTGCAAACGCCCAGCAGGCGCCCACCCCTCCGCCAAATTCCCCAAGGGGGGCTGCGGCGAGACTAACCGCCACGAGCGGCCGGCCACTGACGTTGCAAGAAGCGGAAGCAATCGCCATCAAGAACAATCCGCAAATCACGGTGGGAAGGCTGCAAGCGCTGGAGGCGCGGGAATTTGTACGTGAGGCACGGTCGGCGATGCTGCCACAAGCGAATCTAAGTGTGACGGCCGTGGATTCGGATCCGGGTACGCGAATTTCCGCAGGATACCTGACAAATCCGACTGTCTATCCGAGAGCGGCGGCCGGGGCTTCGGTGAGTCAGTTGATCACCGATTTCGGAAGGACGCAGAACCTGGTTTCGGGTTCGGTTTTTGCAGCAAAGGCGCAGGACGAGAACGCCATCGCCACGCAACAGCAAATCGTCCTGGCCGTGGACGAAGCGTTTTACAACACGCTGGAGACGAAAGCACTGCTCCAAGTGGCGGAGGAAACGGTCAAGGCCCGGCAGAATCTGGTGGATCAGATTCAGGCGTTGACGGATGCGAAGTTGAGATCAGACATCGACCTGAGCTTCAGCAAGGTGGATCTTGCCCGGGCAAAACTCTTGCTGCTGGAATCGCAGAACAACTATGAGGCATCACTCTCCACACTCTCGGCTATTCTGGCATTTCCGGACCGCCAGGATTTCGCCGCCGTGGAGCCCCCAACCCAAGTGGAGCCGCCTGCGGCTGATCCTGCTCCACTGATTCAGGAGGCATTGAATCAGCGCCCGGAAGTGAGGGCGCTGCAGAATGATGTGACGGCCGCGAGCAAGTTCAGCAAAGCGGAACACGACCTGTGGTGGCCAACGATAAGCGCCAATGGTGTCGTCGGGTCGGCGCCGGTTCGCGACGACCATGTTTCCAACTGGTATGGCGCCGTGGGTGTGAACATTAACATCCCGGTGTTCAACGGGTTTCTATTCAACGCTCGCGCCAAGAGCGCGGACCTCGAAATACAATTGCAAAGCAAGAAGCTCCAGGATTTGCAGGACAATGTAGCCCGGGACGTGCGCAACGGTTGGCTGGATACTCAAAAAGCCTACGAGCGCTTGTCGGTGACCCGGCAACTCCGGGAACAAGCCACCTTGGCGCTGGAGCTTGCCAGCGCGCGATACAAACTTGGGTTGAGCTCCATCGTGGAATTCAGCCAAGCTGAATTGCAGGAGACCGACGCCGAGCTGCAGGACACCGACGCCCACTATCAATACGTCGTCACACAGATCGTGCTCGCCTACCAGCTGGGAATCACGCGCTGAGTCCCCCCTCGCCTTCTCGGCTGCGCTGGTGTCCACTTGCATGAGCACTGCGCCATGCCTTCGTCGTCCTGGGCCTCGGGCGGAAACGTCCGGGCACTGCTACTGTTAACTTATACTTACTCGTCGATAAACTAGTCCTAAGTCCTGCGTTTTCAATATCTTTCCGGTGAGGCCATTCCTGGGAATACTAATAAGAAGAGAGGGATGTGAGTCTGTCCGTTCAAGCGGAACGGAGAGGAATCAGAGGTTAGCGATTGAACCTGGCACGTCAGCACTCAGCACGCCGGGGCGAACCCGCCGAGTGAAACACTCAGAAGGAATTTAAGTGGCGACGTGAACAATACAGGTGATCTCCTCCAGTTCAATCGTGTCGGTTCTGATTGCAGTCCCAGGGACCAGGCGCAAGCTCAGACCCTTCCGACAGTATAGAGATCGGGCTAACGCCTCGCGGCGACCATACCCTAACGTCTGGCTCGGTACGAGCGCGGAGATGAAGAAGTATTTCTGGCGACTGGACATGCTGCGTCAAATCCCGTGTGTACTTCGCTGGCTTGACTGTGCCCCGATTCTGGAAGAGTTGACTCCAGAGTTGGGAGACCATCTTGACGGATTCAGTTGGGTGTTAGTCGGGGCAGAGCATGGGAGCGGATTGATAACACCGCGTCCTTACGATGTCCAGTGGGTTCGCAATATCCGCGACTTGTGCGCGAAGAAAGGAATCCTCTTTTATCGTACCTGCGCTGGCGGGAAGTGTCCCAAACTTGACCCTCTGCTTGACGGGAAAGCCGAACGTGCGATACCGCCGCTAACGACGAACGCCAGCATTCGGGAGGATTACAGCAAGAAGATTCTGCTAGACCCGGATGACGAATGGTAGACACCTGGAGCAAATGAAAGGAATACGGTAAATGAGCAAGAAGATGAAGCCATTTGAACCGATTGACCCTGACGGTGTACTCGGCAGCATTCAACAAACACGGGCAGGATTTCCGGTGGATGAAGTTAGCTCCGCCTTGCAGAAGTCCGTCCGGCGAGGTCTGGAAGAGGATGCGCTCTATTGGGCAAGCGAGTTCCACTCTGCCCGTCCTGAGAATCTGTGGAAGAGGCTCAGGGTAATGGCATCGGAGGACGTGGACTTCAGAGAGTATCACATCGTTCCCATCGTTCGCGCCTTGTATGAGAACTGGAAACAGGACAACGATTTCCTTTATGTCGCCCATGCAGTGATTGTGCTTGTCCGCGCAAGCAAGTCGCACATCGTAGTGAACGCTGCAGTCTGCGTGAACGAGAGTGCCCTGCCCAAAAGAGAAGTGCCTGACTACGCTGTAGATAAACACACGTATCGCGGTAAGACGATGGGACGCGGATACAAGCATTTCTTTGAAGTCGGCGCACATCTGGGGAATACGCAGCCCGAGCCGGATGCTTATGCAGATAGGGCAAGGAAGGCGGTGGAGGGAAAAGACGGATAAGGAAGTAGAATCACAGCGCAAACAAAACAGCCCGGAAGGAACTCTTCCGGGCTTTCTTTTTGTGCCTGCTCACTCGAATCGAAAAGGAAAAATGAGCACAGATAAGCACACAGACGATTTACGAGTGTCTGTAACTTGTTGAGGAGTTGGCTCCCCGGGCTAGATTCGAACTAGCAACCCTTCGGTTAACAGCCGAATGCTCTACCATTGAGCTACCGGGGAACCGCGAAGGAAGGATTTCGTTTCTGCTTTAGCAGTCTAACGAACACAGAAGAGCAGTGTCAATGCAACCCCCACACCGCAATTCCCACGCAACTCTGTAACCGGCTGACGAAACCCGCTCAGAAGTGGAAGACGAGGCCGGCGATGGCCTGGAAGTCGTTCTGGTGCTGGCTGAAGAAGGTGTTGAACACATAATCGCCTTCGGCCCGCAAGGACAGCCGCTCGTTCAGCCGGAAGTCCACGCCCCCGCCCGCCTGCACCATCAACGCGGTCCTGCTGGCGTCCGCCGTTTGCGGCTGCAGGTGCCCGCCTCCTGCCAGCGCGTGCCCCCAGGGCTCCCAACGCGCCCGCCGCGAGCCAATCCGTATGCCCCCGCCGCCCCCAAAATACTTCACATGCTCGCGGTCGTAGATCTCCGGCGCAAAGCCCGTTACCAGGTTGCCTTCCACAGCAAACCAATCGTTCGTGAAATACGTCACCGTCGTGTTTAGCCCCACCAGGCTCGCATAGATGCGCGACGACTCGAACCGGAAAAACTCCACGCCCACTCCCAATTGCCACCGGTAATCATCCCGGTCGCCAAACACAAACCTCGGCCGGGGCGCCGCCCCTCCTGCCGCGGGATCCGCGCTCGCCGCTGGAGCCGCCGGCGTGGCCAGCGCAAAACTCCGCGCCTCATCGCTCGGCGCATACAAATTCACTTGCGCCGCCGAACTGGCAGCAAAGTCGGCCGCCACATTCGTCGTGTTGTCAGGCGCCGCGGCTGCCTCCAAGCTCGCTTCCTGCGCCCCCGCAGCCCACGCCACCATCAGCAGCACCAGCATTCCCAGCAATCCCTTTCTCATACACATTCCCCTCTGCCTCTTCGGCCAGTTTGTCGCAAGATATTGAAATCCTAACCCGCCCAAAGGAATTTTGTTCCAAAAAGAAACGCCGAGGCGAATAGCGGCCCAGCCTGGGTCGTCCTAACTATATCCCAATAGGCGCGCGCTGGGGGAGGCTGACATGAGGTATATTGCCTCGGTAACAAATGCAGCTCAGGGGCTGGGTTGGGAGGGGGATTCACATGAGGATGAATCGAATTGCACTGGGCTTTGCTCCCATCGCTTTTGTGAGTCTTAGTTTGGTATCAACAGGGCTCGGACGCACTGCCGGCCCCTCCGGCTACCAAGTCATCAAGAGCGTTCCGGTAGCCGGCGATGGGTTCTGGGATTACGTCACCGTGGATAGCGCCGGACGACGCATTTACATTTCGCACGGCATAAAAGTCGTCGTGCTGGACGCGGATTCGTTCGCTGCCGTTGGAGAGATTCCGGACACCCAGGGAGTCCACGGCATAGCGATCGCTGCCGACCTTGGCAAAGGCTTCACCAGCAACGGCCGGGCGAACACGGTGACAATTTTCGACCTGAAATCGCTGAAAACCCTGGGCACGGTGAACGCAGGACAGAACCCCGATGCCATCGTTTACGACAGTATGACCAAGCGCGTCTTCACCCTGAACGGCCGGAGCAAGGACGCCACCGCCATCAACGCCGTCGATGGGTCCGTTGCCGGCACTTTGGAATTGGCGGGCCGCCCCGAATTTGCCGCGGCGGATGGCACCGGAAAAATATTCGTGAACATTGAGGACACTTCGGAACTTGTCGAGATCGACGCGCAATCCATCAAGCTCCTGCATCGCTGGCCCCTCAAGCCCTGTGAAAGTCCTTCGGGCCTGGCCATGGATCAAAAGAATCGCCGCCTTTTCGTGGGTTGCCACAACAAGATGATGGCCGTCGTGAACGCGGACACAGGAAAAGTGATCGCCACCCCTGCCATTGGCGAGGGCGTGGACGCGAACACCTACGATCCGGGGACAGGCTTAGCCTTCTCTTCCAACGGGGAGGGCACTCTCACGGTTGTGAAACAAGAGGGGCCGGACAACTATTCTGTGCTGGAAAATGTTCCTACCAAGAAGAGCGCCCGAACGATGGGTCTCGATCTCAAGACCCACAACTTGGTCTTGCCTGCAGCAGACATGAATCCGCCGAAAGAAGGGGAGCGCTGGCCTACGATGAAGCCGGGAACATTCGTCCTGATTGTGGTTGGGAAATAAAACCGGCGAAATCTCAGGGCACGACGCGATAGTTGTGAATGCCGGCTCCAAACGAGAAGCTGGCACCGGCCACCTGCGGCAACCACCAGAAACGCCGCATCACGCCGTGATTGCTGTTCATCATGCGATGTCCCAGATAGTCCATTACAGCCGGGCTCACTTGCGTGGCGGGGTACATCGCACCGGAGTGTGCAAACGGACGCATCAGCGGATCACCTTCCGTGCCGTAGCCGCCGGAAATGGCGCGCCGCGTGGACCAGGCATCGAAGGCAGCGGCGCCGTGTCCTGTGGCCATCAAGGCGTACCAGATCTTGCGCTGCCGGGGAGATTCGAGCGGCCGAATCACAGCGGGCTTGAGGGGTGCGTTCGAGAATGACTCACTGCCCGGACCAATTCCCGCGGCGGAGGAAGCATCCGCATCGCTCCCGCTCGGACCTGTCAACTTGGGCGCGGGAGCATCGGGGAGTTTCGACTTCGTTGGGGAATCGGGCTGCGGGGTACTGGAATTGCTGGCGACCAAGGTGGGTGAATCCGCGACAGCCCGAGGGGTATCGGCCGGGAGCGCGGCACAGCAAAAAATCAGGAGCGCGGATAGTACCAAGATGCACCTCAGACGTCGCAGGCCGGGGGGTGGGTTCCTGGTACGCTGCAACTCCTGTCCACTTTACTGTACCAAAGGACAGGTGTCACTGGCCCATTGGTCACATTTTCCATGGTACTTTCCCGGGGTCGGGTTCTGGAGCGTTCGTACCGGCCGGTTCCACACTCGCTCGCGATTCGGAGAAAAGACCTGCTATAATCCCGCACAAGAAAGCGTCGTCCTTGGTTTGGGGGAAAATGGCTGGTCCGGAATCATCGGCGAAGCGCGCACGCATCCCGCAACGCGGCCCGCAGCCACCTCGATTCATCGTCATTGAAGGCCCCCTTCGCGTTGGCAAAACCACGCTGGCCCGGCTGCTGGCCGAACGGCTCCATGCGCGCCGCATTTACGATTGTGAGGATAATCCCTTCCTGGCTGATTTCTATGCCGGCCTTCCCGGGGCGGCTTTCCGCACGCAATTGTATTTCCTGATGGAACGACAGAAGCGCATTCGTGAAGGCCTTTCCGGAGATGCGCCCGGCCTTGTCGTGAGCGATTTTTTGATGGAAAAAGACCGCATCTTCGCGAACCTCAGCCTGGACGACAATGAGCTAAAGCTCTACGAGCGTTATTACGAGGCGCTCACGGTCGAACTTCCGCAACCCGATTTGGTGATTTATCTCCAGGCCAAGCCGGAAGTGCTGCTGGGCCGCATTGCCAAGAAAAAGGCGCACGAGGAGCGCCAGATTTCGACGGAGTACGTGCAGGAAGTGGCGCGCGCCTACGAGCATTTCTTTTTCCGCTATGAGGGCGCGGATCTTCTGGTCATCGAAACCTCGGAAATCGATTTCGTCGAGAAGAACGAGGATTTGCAGCAACTCCTGCGGCGCTTGCAGGAGCCGGTCAAAGGCACACAGTACTTTCTCCCCCTCGGCGGCTCCGACTGAAGACGGCTTGCACGCCGCCCCGCTAGTTTCTTTTCCACTTCAATTCGCATAGAGTGCCATCCGGAGCGTTTCGCAGCTCACTTGGGAGGATAGTCATGGATCGCTGGACACGACGCAAGTTTTTTCTGACAACGCTGGCGGGGAGCACGTTCGCCAGCGCAAGTAAACTCTTTGGCAAAACACTGGAACTGACCGATGGCAGTAGCCGCGATCCTCGACTTCTCGACGCGGCGCCAGTTGCCGGCACGCGTCCGCTCATCATTTCTTCGGCCAACGGGTTGAACGCTCTCGACAAAGGCATGCAAATCCTGAAGAGCGGCGGCGATACGCTGGACGCGGCCGTCGCCGCTGTAACTGTCGTGGAAGACGACCCCAACGATGACAGCGTTGGCTACGGCGGCCTGCCCAACGAGGAAGGTGAAGTTGAGCTGGATGCCAGCGTGATGCACGGTCCCACGCGCCGCGCGGGCAGCGTGGCCTCCGTGCGCCGCATCAAGAATGTCTCGCGGCTGGCCAAAACGGTCATGGAACGCACCAACCACGTGATGATTGTGGGCGACGGAGCGCGGCGCTTTGGCGTCGCCGAGGGCTTCGAGGAGATGAATCTCCTGACCGAGCACTCGCGCAAAATCTGGCTGGCCTGGAAAGCTAAGACGAGTTTTAACTGGCGGCCGGGCACGGACAGCCCGGAATGGAAAGACTATGTTGCGGTTCTTTTCGATCACGATCCGGAAAAAATCGCTTATGCCATGCGCGTTATCACTTACCCGCCAACCGGCACAATCAACTGCCTCGCGGTGAATGCCAAGGGTGAGGTCAGCGGCACAACCACCACTTCTGGGCTGGCGTGGAAAATCCCCGGACGCGTCGGCGATTCGCCGGTGATCGGTGCGGGGCTCTACGTGGACGGAGATGTTGGCGGCGCCGGCTCCACGGGGAAAGGCGAGGAGAACATCAAAATTTCCGGCGGCCACACGATCGTCGAAATGATGCGCAAGGGCATAAAGCCTGACGATGCCTGCCTGGAAGCGTTGGGGCGCGTGGTGCGGAACTACAACGGCTACAAAACGAGGCTCACGACCTTCAATCTCCGTTTCTATGCCGTAAATAAAGACGGCGAGTATGGTAGCGCCTCTCTCTGGAAGAAGAGCAACGCGGAGGGCAAGGAGGCGATGTTCGCGGTCCACGACGGCACGCAAACCCGCCTGGTTTCGTGCAAAGCTTTCTTCGACGAAACTGGTCACGAAGAATAATGCGCCGGTAATCCGCCCGCCCTATACTTGGCGTATATGGACCAGGCAAATGTTTTGATTGTTGGAGGCGGTGTCGTCGGTTGCGCAATTGCCGAGGCGCTTTCCCGCCGTTGGCAGGATGTGTTTCTGGTTGAGCAATATCCGAAGTTTGGGATGGCCACGAGCACGCGTAACAGCGGGGTGATCCATTCCGGAATCTACTATCCGAAAAATTCCTGGAAGGCGCGTCACTGCGTCGAAGGCAATCGTCTGACCAAGGAATTCTGCGCCAAGCACAACGTGCCGTGCCGCACGACGGGAAAGCTTGTTGTCGCGAAGGATGCTTCCGAGGAGAAAGAGCTTCTCGCTCTGCAAAAAAAGGGAGAGGACAACGGCGTGGAAGGCTTACGGAATATTGACGCGGCAGGCATACGCGCCATCGAGCCGCACGTCAAAGGCCATGCGGCGCTTCTTGTGCCTTCCACGGGCATTTGCTCCGCCGAAGACCTGGTGCATGCGTTCGCGCGCGTCGCGGAGGAGCAGGGAGCAAATCTCGTCAACCACGCCAAGGTCATTTCCCTGGAGCCGGTGAAGGAGGCCGTTCGCGTGCGCTTGCGCATCGGCGATGAAGAGCAGTCCGAAACGGAAACCATCGAGGCGCGCTGCGTCATCAATGCCGCGGGACTCTACTCCGACGAAGTTGCCCAGCTTCTCGGCCCGCGCCCATGGAAGATTTATCCGGTGCGTGGCGAATATTGCGAAATTCGCGGCCCGCAGGCGGGACTGATTCAGAACCTGGTCTATCCTCTGCCCCATCACGACGGTCTCTCCCTGGGCCTGCACTTCACGAAAACACTCTGGGGAACGGTGCTTGTTGGGCCGACGGCCGCCTACGTCGAGGGCAAGGACAATTACGAACGCGACCGCATGGCCATTCCTGAATTTGCTTGTGATGCGAAGACCATGCTGCCGGAACTTGAGGAGAGCGATCTACAGCTCGGCTACACGGGGCTACGTCCGAAACTCGTACCGCCGGGCGGACAGGGGATTGCTGACTTTGTGATTGAGCCGGACAAGGAAGTGCCGCGCGTGATTCAGCTTGTTGGAATCGAATCACCCGGGCTGACCGCCGCGCCCGCCATTGCCAAGCATGTTTTCCAATTGGTCGCGGAAACGCTTCACTGAGCCTTAAATCCGAAGTTGAAGAGAGATTTCATCGCACAAAAAACGTGCGATGGAAAAACGTATCTGCGCTCCGGGACGGCCAAAAGCGCCGTCCCCTCCGGTCGGAATGACAAATCTTGGGTAATGGCTGGGGTGAGAAGATCCAACTTCGGCGAAGTTGAATCTTTCCGTGACAATCGATTGAAACTGAACAAGGTGCGCTCGCCTGCAAATGGTCAACTTGGGATTTCAGGCTTATTCGACCACGATGCGGAGGAATTTCTTCTTGCCGACGCGGACGCTGTAAGTTGCAGGTTGATCCACATTCAACTTGCAGGCGGGATCTTGAATCGTGGAGCCGTTGATCTCCAGCCCGCCCTGTTTGATGAGGCGTTCTGCTACGGATGTGGAAGCGATGCCCTCGAAGGAAGCGAGAATCTTCGACCACTTCACGATGCTCCCGGGGAGAGCGAGCGTAGTGAGCGTCTCAACGTTTCCTAATTGCGGGAACGTAATCCTCAATCCGCCAGGCACTCGCTTCAGGCGAACTTCGTCCATTTCCGCCGGCGCCTGGCGGTCGCGGAATACCCGCTGGAAATTTTCAGCGGCCTTGTGCCCCGCGTCCGCGCCGTGAAAACCGCCCACAACCTCTTCTGCAAGCCGCATTTTCACATCCATCGGATGGACCCGGCCTGACTGCACTTGCCCTTTCAGCGATGCGATCTCCTGAGGCGTGCGGTCGGTGACCAGTTCGTAGTACGACCACATCAGCTCATCGGGAATGGACATCATTTTGCCGAACATTTCCCCGGACGCCTCGGTAATCCCGACGTAGTTCCCCAGGCTCTTGGACATCTTCCGCTCGCCGTCGAGCCCCACGAGAATCGGCATGGTCACGACGACCTGCGGCGAGAGCCCATACTCGCGCTGGATTTCGCGGTGCACCAAAATGTTGAACTTTTGCTCCGTCGCGCCCAGCTCGACATCCGACTGCAGCATCACGGCGTCGTAAGCCGTCAACAAGGGATACAGAAGCTCATGAACGGCGATCGGAAGATTCTTATCCAGCCGGGAACGAAAATCCTCACGTTCCAGCATGCGCGCCAGCCGGTAATGGGCACAGAGCCGGACCACGTCATAGCTGGACATTTTGCCCAGCCATTCGCTGTTATAGCGAACCTCGGTCTTTTCCGGGTCCAAAATTTTGTAGACCTGCCCCAGATACGTCTTCGCGTTGAGTTCTACCTGCTCACGCGAAAGCGGTGGTCGCGTTTCGGATTGTCCCGTGGGGTCCCCGATCATCGCGGAAAAATCACCAATCAGGAAAATTGCCGTGTGGCCCATGTCCTGAAAGTGTTTCAGCTTGCGTAGGACTACCGTGTGGCCAAGATGAATGTCCGGCGCCGTCGGATCCACGCCCAGGTACACGCGCAGGGGCTTGCCGGTGTTGAGCGACTTTTCCAGCTTCGCGCGCAACTCCGCTTCGGGCACAATCTCCGCAACACCCTTCTTCAGGTACGCGAGTTGTTCGTCCACCGGTCTGAAATTAACTTGTGTCATCTCGATTTGCCGCTCTAGGCGGTGCGCATCACGCGCCGCCCCACGATCTTGAATTTCCCTTCGAGGACAATCTTCACGGCCTCGGTGTAAATCCGGTGCTCTTCCTTCAGTATGCGCTCGGACAGGGCGTGCTCGTCGTCCGTATCGTTCACGGGCACGACTGCCTGGACGATGATTGGCCCCGCGTCCAGATTCTCGTCCACGAAATGCACCGTGCAGCCTGCAACCTTCACGCCGTAGTCCAGCGCCTGCTTCTGCGATTCCAGCCCGGGAAACGACGGCAGCAGCGACGGGTGAATATTCAGAATCCGCTGCGGGAACTCCGCGACAAAATAGGGCGATAACAATCGCATGTAGCCCGCCAGGCAGATCAGATCGACCTTGTAGTCGTGCAGGACCGCGGCCACCTGGCGATCGTAGGCTTCCCGCTCCAGCCCTTTCGACGGAATCAGCCGGGTTTCAATTCCCCGGGCCTTTGCGCGTTCCAATCCGCGGGCGTCCGGTTTGTTGCTGATGACGATGGCGATCTGGGCGTTGGGAATGCGCCCGGCGGCAGCACTCTCCGCCAGCGCCTCGAAGTTCGAGCCGCGGCCACTCAAGAGCACGCCGATGCGCTTCGTCATGAATAAAAAAGTTAACACACCCAGACACGGGGGCCAAATGCCCGGTACGCCTGGGGCAATTCCGTTTACCTTGAGCCGCGAGGCGGGGCGTCTCCGCCTCCGCTAGCATTCCTCACTTTGGATACGGGCTGCCGGATAGGATCGCCAACGCGCGGTAAATCTGCTCCGCGAGCACCACTCGGGCCAGCTCATGCGAATACGTCATCGCGCTGAGGGACACTTTCTGCTTCACGCGTTCGCGCAGCTCGGCCGGGAATCCATCCGCATCGCCGCAGACGAAAATGAGCTCCCGCGTGCCGCGATCACGCTCCTCCCCCAGCCATTTCGCGAACGATTGCGAATCGTAAGACTTTCCTCCGGCATCCAGGAGGACCGCGGCGGCGGCACGATCGGTATCCAGCTTCTTTGCTGCCGCCTTGGCATCACGCACCTCGGTCACTTCGATGGGGCAGGACTTGGAGATGCGTTTCACATACTCATCGAGTAGCGCGCAGAACTCTGCCCGCCGCGTTTTCCCCAGCAGTAAAAGCCGAATCTTCATGCCGCGAGTCTACCGCGTCGTCACCCATGGTTGTCATTTTTCTGTGGTTCGCGGAACTACACCCACCCGTATTTCTTTCTCTTTTCCAACAGCGTCTTGCGGCTGATGCCCAGAATTTTCGCGGATCGCCCGATCTGATTGCGCGTCGCCTTCAACGTGGCTTCGATGGCTTCGCGCTCAACGTCTTCTAGCGAACGCAAGCCAGCTTCGGGGCGGTTTCCGTCCGGATTGGCGCGCATGTGGGCAGGCAGATGCTCCGCTTCAAGCATCTCTCCCTGACTGCAAATCACGGCGCCCTTGAGGGTGTCACGCAATTCCCGAACGTTGCCCGGCCAGCGATACTTTTCCAGGATGCCCTTGGCCAGTTCGCTTAGCCGAATCTTTGGTCTCCCGTGGATCACCCCCATCCTCGCCAAGAGATGCTCCGCCAGGGCCAAGATGTCCGCGCGGCGTTCCCGCAACGGTGGCATCCAGATCTTGACCAGGTCCAGCCGGTAATACAAATCTTCGCGGAAACGCCCTTCTTTTACCGCCATGGCTAAATCCGCGCTGGTCAGCGCGATGATGCGCGCCTCAAAACGGAGGTGTTCCTCACCCCCCAGGCGCTCGAAGACCCGCTCTTCCATCAGGCGCAAGAGCCGCGCTTGCGTGCTGGCCGCCAGCGCCGCCACTTCATCAAGGACGATGGTGCTTTTTGCGTCCAGCTCGAAGCGCCCAGGCTTCCGCTCCGCGGCGCCGGGAAACGCGCCGCGCTCGTGCCCGAATAGTTCGCTCTCCAACAGTGGAGGCGGCAAACTCTCGCACTCGATTTTTATGTAAGGAGTGTCGCGCCGGGGTCCAAGTTCGTGGATCAAGCGCGCCAGGTAATCTTTTCCGGTGCCGCTCTCTCCGGTGATCAGGACCGTGGTGGGAACGGGAGCAACGCGCTCCGCGAGATCGAGGAGACGCTGCGAGGCCGGATCCTTGCAGATCCAGGGCAATCGCTCGCTTGCCATAACCAATGGGCTTCTCCAGCCGCCCGCGTTAGCCGCAGGCGACATTCTGACCTGGTTTCAGCCCACTCGCTTGGAAAGCTCTTTTCGCCCTGTCTCCGGCTCGTCCGGGATAGACAGCATCGGCGCCGACCGCCACAATCTTTCCAGATCGTAGTAACGCCGTGCTTGCTCCCCGAAGACGTGAACGATGAAGCTTCCAAAATCCAAGAGCGCCCATTCCGATGACCGCTGGCCTTCGCGGTGCTGCGGCGAGCGCTTCAAATCCTTGTAGAGCGCCTCTTCAATCCTGGTGCAAATGGCCTGCAATTGCGGCCGGCTGTACCCCGTACAAATCACAAAGTACCTCGTGAACGCCCCCACACCGTGCAGGTCCAACACGGTGATGCCGCCCGCTTTCTTCTCTTGCGCCGCCTCGACGGCCTTGCGCACACCCTGGGGTAACGATTCCAGATTCACTGGTACAAACCCTGCTTCAAAATGTATTCCTCCACAGGCCCCGAGACAAGCCCATGAATGGACTGCCCGCGGTTCGCCTTCCGCCGGATATCCGTGGCACTGACGTCGCTGGACACATTCTCCAATAGATAGACGGTTGTGCGCTCCAATTGGGCTACCACGGGCGACCCATGAGCCACCGCTTCGCCCTCTTTCTCCCGCTCAGCATCCGGCCACCCGTGCAACTTCGGCGGAATCACCAGCCTGAGCGTTTCCAAGCGGATGCCTGGGCGGTTGGCGATCACGAAATCGCACAGTCCCAGCAGGGTCTCATATTCCTTCCACATTGGTATATCCAGAAATGCGTCCGCCCCGATGATGAAGAAGATCCGGTCCCCCTGCCCGTGGTACGCATGCCGGAAATAGCGCACCGTATCCACGGAGTAGTGCAACTGCGTCCCGCTGAAGTCTTCCCCGGCCTCCGCCAGCGACGGCACAAAGTGGGGGTGCTCCGTGCACGCCAGTGCCACCATCGCAAACCGGTGGGGGAACGGGGCCAAGTGCTGCTTCAGCTTGTGCGGCGGTCGGCTCGCCGGGATAAAGTGCATCTCGTCGAAATTGAAGCGCCGGTCCGCTGCTCGCGCCACCACCAAATGGCCTGCATGAATGGGGTCAAAGGAGCCGCCAAAAAGAGCGATGCGGCGTGGATGATGTTTTGCCGCTGTGCGGTGCGCTTGCGCCGTCGTCAAACCGCCTCCCGGATGTACCGCGTGGGATTCTCTCACGAAATCTTCCCGATGGGTGGGCCACCTTCATGCGGTTCCAGGTCATCGGGGTCTTCGTAGGCTGCCGCATCTATATTCTCATCCTTTGCTCCGATGGCCTCATCTTCAGTCAATTCTTGTTTTGGAATGCGGTCGAGAGCATCCGCCATGGCGCGCACGAGTTCTTTCACGCCTTCGCCCGTCGGTGCCGAAATCGCGTGAAATTCCAGGCCCTTTTCCCCGCAAAACTTCTTTAACTCTTGCAACTTCGTGCGATCCGTTGTCGCGTCCAGCTTCGTGGCGACCACGATCATGGGTTTATCCAGCATGGTGTCGCTGAACGCCGCCAGTTCGCCTTCAATAATTTCAAATGCCTTGACTGGGTTCATTTCCGCGGTGTCGCTCGTGTCGATCAGGTGCGCCAGCAGCCGCGTCCGGTCCACATGGCGCAGGAAGCGAATTCCCAGTCCGGCTCCCTCGCTCGCCCCTTCGATCAACCCAGGCAGATCGGCAACCACGAATGTCCGCCCAAGTTCGCTGCCATGGCCGCCCGTGCCCCCGTCCGCGTTCACTACACTCAGGTTGGGCTCCAGGGTTGTGAACGGGTAATTCGCAATTTTCGGCCGGGCCGCGCTGATCACCGAAATCAATGTGGACTTGCCCGCGTTCGGGAAGCCTACCAGGCCTACATCGGCCAGGAGCTTTAGCTCCAACCGCAGCCGGCGCTCCTCGCCTGGTTGCCCTTCTTCTTTCTCACGGGGCGCCTGATGCCATGGCTTCGCAAAGTGCTGGTTGCCGCGCCCGCCTTTCCCTCCCTGGGCCACGAGGATTCTCTGGCCGGGCTTCTTCAGATCCGCCAGCAACTCTTCGCTTTCCTGGTCAAAGACCAGCGTGCCCACAGGCACTTTCAGGAGGGTGTCCCTCCCGGATTGCCCCGTGCAGTTGGAACCCTCGCCGTGGCGCCCGCGTTCGCCTTTGAATTCGCGGTTGTAGCGGTAGCGCAGCAGCGTGTTGTCGTTCGGATTCGCTTCCACGTAGATGCTGCCCCCATTCCCGCCGTCACCGCCCGAAGGTCCTCCGCGCGGCACGTACTTCTCCCTGCGGAATGCCATGCACCCGTTTCCGCCGTCTCCGGCCTTCACGTAAATTTTGGCTTCATCTACGAACATAAACCTTCATCTCTGCAAACACGGCGCTTCGGTAGCTCTAAAAGAAAAAACGGCCCCGACAAGAGTCGGGGCCGCCTGGAACCCTGCAATCTTAATTCGCGGCCTTGGCGGCTTCCGCAGGCGTGACGCTGATAAAGCGGCCCCGGTTGCCCTTGTCCTCGAACTTGACGTACCCCGTTACCAGCGCGAACAGCGTGTCGTCCTTGCCCTTCATCACGTTCTCGCCGGGCTGGTGCTTGGTGCCGCGCTGCCTCACCAGAATCGTTCCCGCGTTCACCAGTTGCCCGCCGAAGCGCTTCACGCCCAGCCTCTGCCCGTGTGAATCGCGGCCATTGGTGGATGATCCGCCGCCCTTCTTATGTGCCATGACGCAATCCCTTTCGTTTTAAACTTGCCAGTCCCGGCAACGCGGTCCCGCTCGGTTTACAGCTTGATCTCGCTAACCTCAACGGCCGTGTAATTCTGCCGGTGGCCGCGCTGAATCTTGTACTGGTTGGTCCTCTTGTACTTCAGCACGGTGAGCTTCTTCCCCCGGCCCTGCGACACGATCTTACCGGTCACCGAGGCTTTTGACGCGTCCGATCCCGCCAGGACCTTCTTGTCGTCGGTATGAACCGCCAGCACGGTGCCGAACTTCACCTGCTCGCCCACTTCACCGCTGACCCGTTCAATGCGGATGGTATCGCCGGGTGCGACACGATACTGCTTTCCCCCGGTCTGTATGACGGCGTACATCTGCCCTCCAAAGGCTATGGACAAACTACTATTGTACGGGTCCGCATGCACCAGCGTCAACGCGCGTATCTTGATGGAAGAGCCTTGTCACATCATATCCGCCTGGCGAGGCTGAGGTGTTCGCGCGCTGGAGCAGACCAGCCGCTGCTATCAAAAATCGAAACGGTAGCCCAGGATCATTTTTGCGATCAAATGATCCGTCGAGCGGGTCACGCCTACTCCCATGCTAAAATTCACTTCCCACTTGGGCGAGAGATTCAGATCAATCACCGGGAAAATCTGCAGCTGTTGCCGCTTCTCGATTACCTGTGACCCTTCATGCGTGGGGGTGCGCCTTGTCGTAAATATCCATGAGTTGCCGAATCGACGCATGCGTGTACCTCTGCGTGGTGGAAAGCGACTGGTGCCCCAGGAGTTCCTGAATCGCGCGCAAATCAGCACCGTCCGCCAGCAGGTGCGTGGCGAACGCGTGCCTGAGGGAATGAGGATGCAAATCCCAATTGATGTTCACCAGGCGCGCGTATTTCTTCAAGATTCTTCCCACGCTGCGTTGCGTCAGCCGTCTTCCGGTGTAATTCAAAAACACCGCTTCCGGATGTGTTTTCTGCCGGATGGCCGTATTTTCGTACAGGAGTTTATCCCGCACCGGCCAGTAGCTCTTCAGGGCTTCCGCCGCCTTCGCGCCGTACGGCACGATACGCTCCTTGTTGCCCTTGCCCCGCACGCGCAACATCTGCTCCTTCTGCTCCATGTCGGCGAGGTTCAACCCCGTCAGTTCGCTAACCCGCAGCCCCGCCGCATAAAGCAGCTCCAAAAGAGCGCGGTCTCTTCGCAGCAGCAGCGAATCCTCCAGCTTGATGATTCCCATCGCCGGCGCTGACTTCCCAGCGTTGCGCTTCGCTTTTCGGTTTCTGCGGCCCGTCACGGAAAAGTGCGCCCCCGCCAGTTGGTCCAGAAATACGCTCATTTCTTCGGCGGAGAGCACCGCTGGGATGCGCTTCGGCAACTTCGGAGTGGGCACCAGGCGGGCGGGATTGTCCTTCAGGAGTCCTTCCCGGACGCAATACTTGAAAAATGACCGCAGCGCCGCCAGCTTCCTGGCGATAGAGCTCTTTTGCAACCCGAGTTCATGCAGGTGTCCCATGAACTCCCGGATCATCTGGTGGTCGATCTTCGTCACGCCCGGAGTGTCCACGCCGGGCGGCGACAAAAAAGTTTGGAATTGTTCCAGGTCCTTGCCGTAATTGATCAGGGTGTGTGGCGAGGCGTTCCTCACCGACCGCAGGTACTCCAGATATTTCTCGACAGTCTTCTTCATTCCGGCCTGCGCTTCCGTTTCAGACACACCCCTACCTGCAAGTGGCCTTTCGGAATTATCGCACTCAAACGGGAGTCTTACTCCAGCACGGTTTTACCTGCCGGGCAGCCCCTCGAGCTTATGCCGGTTTTCCCGGCAGGGCTGATGTCTCTGTGCGACCTCCGCAGGCGTCTAGGCTTTCAGCGCGACCGGCGCTTCTTCCGCCACGGTCGCCGGCTTCTCCTCGGGGGCCAGCTTTTCCCAGTCGCAACCTTCTTTAGCGCACGCGCGCACCAGCCCGATCTTGCTCTTCTTCTCTACGATGAACGGGGCGCCGCACTTCGGGCAGGGCTCGGCAATCGGCATGTTCGGCGACGTGTAATCGCAGTCTGGATACCGCGAACAGCCGTAGAACACGCGCATCCGTCCGCGCCCGCCTTTGCCCATGCTCGCGCGTTTCACAAATTCGCCTTCCTTGCACTTCGGGCATTTGATTCCCAGGGTGATCGGCCGCGTATATTTGCACTTCGGATAGCCGAAGCAACCGATGAACTCGCCGAAACGCCCGTGCTTTTTCACCAGGCCAGTCCCGCAATCGGGGCACTTTTCGTCCAGCGGCTCGTCCGGTTGATGCGCAATCCGCGTCCCGGCCACCAGCCGCCGCGTCGTCTTGCAATCCGGGTACCCAGTGCATGCCAGAAACGCTCCAAATCGTCCGCGTTTCAGCGCCATCTCTTTGCCGCAGTTCTCGCAATACTCAATCTTGTTTTCCGCGTCTTCCGGAATCTCCTCGGAAAGATCCTGAATGAAATCGCATTCCGGGTAACGCGAGCAGCCCAGAAAGAAGCCATGGCGGCTGATGCGTTCCAGGAGCTCTCCCTGGCCACACTTCTCGCACTTTTTCCCCGTGGGAATGCCGGCCTTGTATGACACCATCTCATCGCCGGCCTTATCCAGATCGACGATGAACTTCTCATAGAATTCCTTCACGGACTCCCGCCACGGCATCTTACCTTCTTCGATTTCGTCCAACTCCTCTTCGAGCCGCGCCGTGAACTTCACGTCGAACACATCCTCGAAGCTCTTAATCAGCAGCACGCACACGCGTTCGCCCAGCATCGTCGGAGTGAATCGCCCCTGATCCTTTTTTACATACTCGCGTTCCACAATCGTCGAGATAATGGACGCGTAAGTGGATGGCCTGCCGATTCCGTCTTCTTCGAGTTCCTTGACGAGCGTCGCTTCCGTATACCGCGGCGGCGGCTCCGTGAAGTGCTGTTCCGGCCGGATCGACTCCAGCTTTAGCACTTGCCCCTCGCTCACGCGCGGCAGCGCCTTGCCCTCGCCCTCGTCATCCTTTTCATCTTCCTCGCGGTCCGTATTCGCCGCGGGAATCTGGTACACCTTCAAATAGCCGTCGAACTTCAAAATCGATCCCGTGGCACGGAAGGTATAGTCGCCCGCTTCGATATCAATGGTCGTCTGGTCAAAAACCGCGGGGAGCATCTGCGAAGCCACGAATCGCTGCCAGATGAGCTGGTACAGCCTGAACTGGTCGTCCGGCAGGTATTTCCGCACGTCTTCCGGGGTGCGCGATACTTCCGTCGGCCGGATCGCTTCGTGCGCTCCTTGCGCATCTTTTTTCGATTTGTAGAAATTCGGTTTTTCCGGCAAGTACGCGCTTCCAAAACGCTCCGGAATCAGCTCGCGCACCTGCTCCAGGGCGTCGTTCGACACCTGCACGGAATCGGTGCGCATGTATGTGATCAGCGCCACCGACCCTTCTGCGCCCAACTCCACGCCTTCATATAGCCGCTGCGCCAGGGCCATCGTGCGCTTCGCCGTGTAGCGCAGCCGATTATACGCCGCCTGTTGCAACTTCGATGTCGTAAAGGGCGGCGGCGCGTTGCGCCTTTTTTCCTTCAGCGCGACGCTGGCTACTTGCCATTTCGCCTTGCTGACCGCGGCGACAATCGCGTCAGCTGTCTCCTGGTTCTTGACCTCGACGTCCTCGCCCTTTTTCTTCGCGAGGCGCGCCTCGAAAACCGGAGGCTCCCCGGCGTCCAGCATCGCGTGGATCGACCAGTACTCCTGAGGAATAAACGCCCGAATCTCCTGCTCGCGCTCGACAATCAGCCGCAGCGCTACCGTCTGCACGCGTCCCGCGCTCAGGCCGCGCCGCACCTTGTCCCACAGCAGCGGCGAAATCTTGTACCCCACGATGCGGTCCAGGACGCGCCGCGCTTGCTGCGCGTCCACGAGTTGGGCGTCCACCTGCCGGGGCTTCTCAAATGCCGCGCGAATCGCCTTGGGCGTGATTTCGTTGAACGTCACCCGGAAGATCTTCTTGGGATCGATAGGCTCGATAACAATGACGTCCTTTTCTTTCTTTTTCTCCCCAAACTTTCCTTTGGCCTTGCCCCTGGGCGGTGCCTCAGCGGCCTTTTCTGCTTCGGCTTTGTCGTCCTTTGCGCCGTTGGCGTTCTTCTTCCCGTTTTCCTCGTCTGCCTCATCAACCAAGAACTTCGCCGGCTTGGACAGCACCATCGCCAGATGGGCAGAGATCGCCTCTCCTTCCCGGTCCGGGTCACCTGCCAGGTACACCGCATCCGCTTTCTGCGCGGCTTTCCGCAGGTCATTGACGACCTTCCCTTTGCCCCGGATCACCTGCAAGGTGGGCTCGAAGATCCTCGGATCATCCAGGGTTATGGGCTTCCGCGGCGGCTTGGGCGTTGCTGCCTTCGCGCCCTTCTTGCCCTTTTTCTTCTTTTTTGGCTTCTCATCCTCGATGGGCAGACGAATTCCAATCGTCTTCGTCGGCAGGTCCATCACGTGCCCGATGGACGCCTTCACCACGTAGTTCTTCCCCAAGTACTTGTTGATAGTCTTCGCCTTTGCCGGCGACTCGACGATTACCAGTGATCTTGCCATGTTGCTGTTTTAACCCCGCTTCTACCCCCAGGGAGGGCCAGGTAAGCGGTGTGTGTCCTTCTCGCTACCTTTAACTATTGTTTCTCACAGGCTCTCTTGCCTGTTTCCAGATGCCTTCGGCTTCAGTTCGGATGCATCGCCCGTCTTTCTATCTCAAAAAAGGCGGTTTACAACTGGACGAGAACGCTCTGATTGGAAGGGTCTCTCACTACTTGGCCGCGTAGGGGAGCCGGAACCCATCTGGGTTGTGGTGACCGGCCTTCAGAACGCTTTGCTTCTGCCTCTCCTACAACAATACCTTGCTGAACTGCTTGCCCGGTAGTTGCCGGACGATCCCCTTCATCTCCAAGTCAAAGAGGGTAGCTAGAACTTCGCTAGAATTCAACCCGCTGGTATCCACAATGTCGTCAATGTGGCGCGATTCTTCGGCGCTTAAGAGCTCGTAAAGCTTTCTCTGCACAGCACTTAGGCCATCAACAAGGAGCAAATTCCGCTGTTCCGCTTCCACTGCCTCCGCCTTCACCAGAGCCGCCCTCACTGGGGTCGGCAGCTCTTCAATCACGTCTTCGGCATTTGTCACCAATTTCGCCCCTTGCTTGATTAGCAGGTTTGGCGCGAAGCTCACTTCCTGGGTCACATTCCCCGGCACGCCGAAGACTTCTCGCCCAAATTCCATGGCCAACCGTGCCGTAATCAACGACCCGCTGTACTGCTTCCCTTCCACAATTATGACCCCGAGGGGCATCCCGGCGATGATGCGGTTCCGCACTGGGAAATTTTCCGGCGCCGGATGGCTGCCCGTCGGAAATTCGCTCACGATTGCTCCTCGCTCCAGGACTTTCTCGTAGAGCTTCTTGTTTTCCTTCGGGTAGCAGACATCGATCCCCGTACCCAGCACCCCGATCGCCCGTCCACCCACCGCCGTCGCCCCCTGGTGAGCGATGGCGTCAATCCCACGCGCCAAGCCGCTCACAATGGTCAACCCGCGCACCGCCAAGTCCCTCCCCATTCTCTCCGCCATTTGCGAGCCATAGACTGTGGGCCGCCGCGTTCCCACGATGCTCAAGCTCGGCGAATTCAGGACTTGTGTGTCCCCGCGCACATACAACATCACCGGCGGGTCGTAAATCTGCAGCAGCGCTTGTGGGTACTCGGGCTCCTTCCAACTCACCAGCATCCCCCCAACCTTCCGCAGCGCGTCCAGCTCCTTTTCTGCGCGCCAAAACATCTGCTTCTTGAAGATGGCCTGTGCGGCGGGGGCCGGGACGTTGCACGCTTCAATGCCGGTCAGGGGCGCGCGAAATACGGCTTCCGGCGACCCGTATTCGCGCAACAATCGCGCAGACAGCCGGGCCGCAATGCCCGGGGTCAGCGTCAACGCCAGCCACGAGAGGGAAGCTTCGAGATCCACGCCCCGAGCCTACGTGTATAGTAACCAGTCTTTCAAGTCCCGTATGTAAAAACTACGCAAAGACCGAGTCGTTCAATCGAAACTCGATTTGTACGCCCTGTTGCGCGTCATCAGAAAACAAGGAAAGCACATTTACGACATCGGTGCGCCGTCGTGTGCCAGCACTCTGATTAGTTACGTAGGCCTCGACGACGGGATTCTCGATTGCGTTCCCGAGATCAAAGGTTCTCTCAAGATCGGCAAGTTCATGCCCGGAACACTTATCCCCGTGCTGGAGGAGTCGCACCTCTACAAAGATCAGCCTGAGTATGCCTTGCCCATCTCCTGGCACATCGCCGACGAGCTGATCCCCAAGATTAAGGAGAAAGGCTTCAAAGGAAAGTACATCATCCCGTTGCCGGTGCCCAGAATCGTGTAAAACAGCGCACTTATCTCGCACCCTACCGCGGCGAAAAGGGCAAGAAGAGGCTCGCGAAGTTCACGTCCCGTCAAGAGAGGGAGAGCAGGAGGTCCGCTTTCGGAGTTTTCGGACCGCTGCCAATACTTTAAAATCAAAGATAGTTGCCACTGTGGGCGTGGCGAGTAATCCAAGGTGACCTAGCGTAATTTCACGGCCTCGCATTGATGTAGACGCGCTCAATGAAACTCCTACCAAAGAGCGGCTCAGTCCATTCCTGTAGGAAAGTACAATCGATCTTTAGAAAAGACGGAAGTCTAATTCTCGGTTCGTGCTAAACCCCAATCTGCTGGAGAAAAAGCGATGGGCCAAAAATGCGGCGCCGGGTTATCGAATTCGAAAGCAGCGGTGAAAAATCCATTGTGAGAACTTCTTACTCCGACAACTCTGCAGGCTTGTTGCACCCCCACAGCCGGATTTGTAAGCAGTAACTTTTGCCCTTTGAACACCTGCAGGCTCATCTCAATTAAACCACCGTGAGCATTCACCGCAAGGGTAAACGCATCCAGGCGAACCAACTTCCCCTCTTCGATCTCAGTTTCCACGAACACCCGTATCTGCAGCAACACTCGCTCGCTACGCCGTCGGTTCATTACTTCGAGTTGTCCGCTCCTGCCGCTGCGCTCGCCACACGGGTCAATTGGGTCTTATTCACGGCAGGTCTCTCATAAGATTTCTTCATCGAGGAACCACAGGAACAACGCAGCAATATCTCAGTATCCTTTCCGCTGCCGAGATCCGTCACAATCACTTGGAGACGACACTCGGGATTTGAACAGCGCAACCGATCTCCAGGTCTCAATCGCATGGTCGCTTTAGGTGCCTTCCCTCTTGAGATTTCTCAGCCGCTAGAGTGTCAATCGAGCTGGCAGACATCCGTAAGAAACCTCTCATTTGCTCTGCAATCCAAGCACTCCTTGGGAGGCGGCCGCACGATTGAACTACGGCCACCACTCCCCTGAGACATTCCAATCCAGAAGAGCTGGCGGGAAGACGCGGGTCAATTTCGACGGGTTCCAACTTAAACATGCCGGCGGAAGCAGACCATTTCGACCTGCAGCTAACTATCGTTTCAGAAAGATCTTAAGAAAGAACTCGAGGGCGCCCCTCTTTGGCCCGCGCCCTCGGTGACGGACCAACAACGCAAAAAAGGGATGGATGTGCGTTAGAAGGCCATTCGAATGGGTTTCGGTCTCTTCCGCCACTCAAGTTCAGAAGAATGACCTAAAGATTGTCGATCTCGAGGCTCAAACAAGGCTTCTGCTTGGAATCCCAAGCATTTTCGCATTCCTCTCGGGCCTCGGAGTCCAAGTTCTTACACTGCACACTACCAACGAACCACAGGGCAATAGGCTCGTTGACTTTCACCAAATCTTACTGAGGAGAGATCTATGACATTTTCGAAGACAAGTCGCAATCTGAGTGTTCTCGCTATCCTTGTTGTCACCGCTTTCTTTGCCAGTTCCGCATTTCGTGGTGACAAACTCCGGGGGTTCTCGAATGCTCCGCTCAACCAATCAGGGGCTGTAGTGACACTGCAGGCTGACGGAGGGGCCCCTCCTCCGCCCCTTCCCCCTTCCACGCCGCCGGGGCAGAGCCAAAGTTCCGCAAGTGTTGCCTAACCCTCCTGTCACCGAAGGGTACTTGCGGGTAAGAGGGGGAGATGTCCTTCTCCCCCTCATCTCGTGTTACCATCTGGCGGCAGGGTAGAGTTTCAGGGCGAGAGCTTTGTAGTTATGCTTACAATGACGATCTGGTGGCTAGCGATCTTGCTGGAAGCCCTTCTGCTAGTTCGCGGGCTTCCGGGAAAGCTAGTTCGCCAGTTTCCTATTTTTTACTCCTACATCCTGTTCGTTTTCGTTGAGGAGTTTCTGCGCTTTTCTGTTTATCGGTGGTTCTCAAGCCATTATTCTCAAGTCTATTGGATTACTCAGTTCCTCAGTCTGGTGATCGGCTCTGCGGTGATCTTCGAAATCTACCGAGTTGGACTCCGCTCGTTCCCGGGAACGGCGAGGATGGCGCGCTATTTGCTCCTGATCGTTTTCGGAGCGGTTTTCGCGAAGGCGCTGGCCAATCCCTCAGGAGGTCTTTTCTGGTGGTTTGCGAAAAGGTCACTCGTACTGGAACGGAATCTGCGGATTGTGCAGGCATTGGCAATTCTGACGCTGGTTTCACTCTTCCTGTGGTATGCGATTCCTTTTGGCAGAAACCTGAAGGGCATCGTGTTCGGTTATGGTCTCTTTATCGCTATGAGCATCGTTCAACTCACATTGTCCTACACCTGGGGCGACATCAGACTGTTCTGGCCCTATGTGCAGCCTGTTTCCTATCTACTGGTGCTGGGTTTATGGGCAAGCGCTCTATGGTCCGTGCAACCTGTTCCTGAAGGAAAGCCGGCAATGCAACTCGAAGACGATTATGAGGTGCTGGTGGCCTCCACTCGCAGTCAACTTCGAAGGACATTTGCCCGTCTTGGATGGGCGGTTCGCCAATGATGTCGACTGCCATCTTTGTGGCCGTTGCCATCTTTCTCGTTCTCTTCCTGCTCTTGATAATGAGGCACGAGGAAGTGGACGAACAAGAAAGTGTGCAAGCGGATGCTTCAACTAGGCATGAATGCCGTGACGCTCTTCAACACCAGGAATTGGTCTTCAGAATATTTTCCCGCGAAGACAGGGAATTCATCTTGCTGATGCGTTCGCCACGATTGCAGCGAATCTACCAAGAGGAACGGCGAAAGGTCGCCTTGCATTGGGTTCGGCGGACTTCCCGTGAGGTCAGCAGAATCATGCGCACTCACCGGCTAATCGCCCGCCAAAGTCGCAATTTGGATGCGGGTGCTGAGGCAAGGCTGTTCTTCCAATACCTACAGCTCCGATTCATCTGCGGCCTGCTTGTGTTGCTTAGCAAAACATTTGGTCCGCATGCCCTTCCTGACCTGGCGTCTTACGCTGGCGAGCTTTCTCAACTGATCGGTCGGGCGGTGCCCGATGCCGCGGCCGCAAATCACGTCGCATCGTCAGGAATCCCCGGTACCCCATGATCACCCGATGAGCAACCCTGCCAGACTCGTGACCATGAATAATGCTTATGACGACCTTCTGCGTCGTACCTTATCCAGCATCCAAAGCGACCTCGCACGCCTGATCTACCTTGCTTCCACGCGTGACTACAACAGCGGGGTGTATCATCACGAAGGCCTCTCTGCGCGATATGGCCCAGAGTCGACCCGCGTGGCCCTGCGAGCGGCCCATAAAGATATTTTCTACAAGTTGATTGGCCTATCTTTAGAGGAATTGGTCAACGAACTGGAGATTTATGTTCGTATCTCGCGCGAGGCACCGACCGGATTCATCCATACCTGGCAGGAATTAGAGCCCTACCGCGTTGCGGTCCCCATGGAAGTAGATTCAACGATGGTGCAGCTGTTCCTGTCCAACATCAGACTTGCCTTGGAGGTTTTGAGATTCCGTCAGGAGCACCGTCAGGCGGATCCGTCAGCCTCATCGCTACAGCCGTTACTTGGCCGATAATCTCGGCTTCCTTCCCATAATCCAGACGGCGAACGCTACAGGGTGAGAGTGGATGCGGCAGGAGTAACAGGTGACCCTCCTGCAATTCGCACCAGGAACATGCGTACCCATCGCGCAGCTCCACAAAATAGACCGGGCGGTCGAATTCGGTCCGCCAGCGAAATGGCTGAATCTTGCGCACGCGTTGATCGATTTGAACAAAGGAACCCGGCCGCAGAAGAGGATAAAGTGTGAAATCCTTGAGCCCGATATAGCCGTACAGGCTATTGCGCAGATCCAGGTGCTGAAGAAGCGCCACCGGCACCTCTCCCCAAATCTCAACCATACGGGCCAAGAGGTTCGTATTGTCGAGATCGAAAGACCGGTCAAATCGCACGGGGAAAGAGACCATTTTTTCCGCATCGTACACTTCCAGGGTGGTCAGGTGCGTGTTGGGCAACGGCGCAAGAAGTTGGTGGTAGGTTGCCTTTTGCAGGTCCACACCGAAGTAGAGCAGGAGCTCGGTGAATTTGACGTGGTAGATTGCAGCTAAGGAATAAAGCTTGAAAATGCTGGGGACGGAATCCGAGTTTTCCAACTGAGTGAGCCATGGGTTGGAAATCTGGAATTCCGGGTTCTTCTCTTCCTCCGCGATTTTTTGACTCAAGTTCTCAACATCGCGCGTCGTGATGCCCAAGCGCATACGCAACTTTCTAAGCTGGTCTCCGGGTGGGCGTGGATTCATACGGTCTGATATTACTTCATTCGAATGGAAAGTGTGAGATGTCGGCAGAGACTTTCTTGGCAGAATTTGCGTGAGTCAAGAGTGTGCCAGTGATGACGGCGTGGTCCCCCGCTCAATTAGCTCCAAACACCCTTCCAGTTCTACCAAATGGCAGCAGAACTTTCGTTGGAATTGACACTCTCGTAGCCTGGGCATCCAGTGCCCGAATCACATGGTGATAGTTTGCGCCGATCTCGACTGTGTTGGCTGTATATATAAGTTACTGAAAAACTAAAGAGTTGATCTTCAGGTATTTGCCTCCGCGTGTCAGGCTCCGATACACGTAGTATCCAGCTACCTGCAACAGTACTTTGCCCGCCGGCTCTGGACGATGCCACGGGTGCCATCTGGGCCTTTCTTGCAGCGTGGGTTTGAACATAAGCGGACTGCAGGGCTTTCCGAAGGCACCATCGTTGGGACAGGAGGGGGCCCGGCACTGGACAATTCTGGTCGAATCACGTACCTCCATGCCTGATACGATCCGTCTGCGGTCTTTTGCTCGACCAGCGCGACAGCTTCTTCCTGGGGCCAGAGCTTCTGGCTGGGGCAAGCGGCGTGAAGACTCGTCTTGTGATCCTCGTTGATCTCGATGATCCCGACAGCCGAAGTGTCTGCTGGTAAGCTTCCCTCCTTCTGATAATTGTCGTCAGCCTTTCGCGTCCAGCGAAGTGATTCTTGTTCTGGCGTATTGATGGCTTCGGTGCTCATTTGTGTGATTACTCCTGTAATGAATGCTTGCTCTCCGTGTTGGGTCAAACCTCAGGCCGGTGCTGCGGACGAGGAGATGGAACTACGAAGCGGGGACAATTCCTGCATCTACTTCTATCTTGAACGAAAATTAAAAAGAGCCAAAAGCATGTTCTGAGGCGCTGGCCATGTCCATTCTCATCCCTCGAAGAATTGCAAATTAGTTAAGCAGAGCACAGTACGCAATTTTGCTTCAATTGGCAATCATACTTTAGACCGGTGCCCTTCGAGAGAGGAGTCCACAAGCATCTGAGCGGAAACTGTGCCGCCGTTTTCCAAAATCAAGGAGTTTAATTCGCCCCGGGCTCCGCCCTGTGCCGTGGGTAATCCACGCGAACCGATACGATTTCAAACGGATGAACGGGCACGGTGATCTGATTGTCCGAGCTGACGGAGAGCGGCGCCCCCTGTGGCTGCTCCATCAGGTTGGTCAGAGTTGCGCCAGTGGCTCCCGCTGGGATGTTGATTTGAACGTCGCCACTCTTCCCTGCCCATTCGTAGAACCGAAGAAGCAATCCATCGCTATCCTCCGCCTTTTTCAAGGCGGTCACGACGACATTCTCCTGCTTCACGCCGGCGAATGAATGCTGCGACGGCAATGACCCGTCATGCGCTTCCACTTGCATCGCTTTCAACTTGTAGTTGAATTCATACCCGCGATGAACCGTCAACGCACGCTTCCAATCGCCGGCATGCGCATAGAGTGAATAGCTGAAGTGATGGTGTCCGCGATCCGCATCCGGATCAGGCCACACAGGAGAGCGCAATAGCGAAAGCCGAAGCACATTGCCTTTTGCATCGTACCCGTATTTCGATTCGTTGATTAGGCTGAATCCGTGCACGCCATCGCCCAGATCGGCCCAGCGCATCGCTGGGACTTCAAACTTGGCCGCTTCCCAGCTATTGTTCCGCGTTGTGGGCCGGCCGATGGTCCCGTAGGGAATTTCGTAGGTCGCTTCGGCGCTGGATGCGGCAAGCGGGAACGCAGCCTTCAGCAAAACATGAGTTTCGTGCCAGTCGATGTCATTGACGACATCAATCCGGTCCATGCCTGCGTATAACTGGATCTCCTGAACGAATTTCGAATTCTGCCAGGTCCGCGTGACGCGGATCGTCGCGCGCAACGGGCCTTGTTCCGTCAATTGAACCGAGTCTGCCTTGTCCAACTTCGTGAACACTTTTTCAAAGTCCGCGTCGATGTTCCAGGCGTCATAGTCCTGCGGCGTGTCCTTGAAAGCCACCAGTTCGTTGCCGCAGCCGCCGGAGGCAATCGATTCGAATTTCGTCCGCTTGTCGAAGAGGCTCGTAATGCAACCTGTTTGCGCGTCAACGGTCACTTTCAGCAGTGAGTTTTCCAGCGTGAGCCCTGCCGCCTGGAGATCCGTTTCGGCTCGCTTCTTCCCCGGAACTACGTGCAACACCTCATATCCCAGCGACGGAACATCTTTGGCCATAACAAGCAGCTGATAGCTGTTTGTTGCCGCATCAGAAGAGAGCATCTGGAATGGCAGAGCTTTGCCCTGCGAATCAAGCACGGAGACTCCATCCTTGGCTGCCTCTGGCATCTGCACTTCCACCTTCACTAGGTCCGTTCTTGTCCACGCCAGGGGATTCACAACTACGATCGGAACACCACCCGTCGCTGACTTGGTATTTATCCGCGCGGCAACTGCCGCGAGCGCTTTCGTTGCCTCATGATCCGTAATCAAGTGCACCAGATTGTAGTCGCGCTGCGCATCCTTATATATCGGACCAATTCCCGAACCCGCCGCGAGGTCGTGGAACTGGTTGAACAGGACCTTTTTCCACGCCTCGGTCAGTTCCGCACCCGGATACGGCGAGCCGAAAAGCCAGGCCAACGAGGCGTACTTTTCAGTGCTGAGCATCCACTCCTCGCTCTCGCGCATACTCCGCTTGTGATTTGATTGCGTCGTCATCACGCCGCGGTGGTACTCGAAGTAGAGTTCGTCGTCCCAAATAGGGAGGCTGATTTTGCCTTTCGGTGGCGTTGGCAGTTTTGTATTGCCTTGGGCCATCTCCTTGTAATTCCAGACGGGCGCGTGATCCGTGTCCAAATTGTTCTCCACATCCGAAAAGAATTCCTGCGAAATGCCAAAGAACATTTTGGGGACGGCCATTTTCGGATCGATCCAGTGCGTTCCACTATCCAGCATCGCACGCGTGGGGCCGCCGCCGTGGTCACCTATCCCGAACAAGTGCAACATTTCTGTCTGCCCTGGGTTCAGCATTCGGGCTTGCGCGATATCCTCGGAAATCCCCACGGGATTTATGTCATTGCCATAATCGTGCGGGAAGTACGATAGGACGCGGCTGCCATCCGGAGACTCCCACCAGAAAAGTTTGAGAGGCAGTTTGTTGGTGTCGTTCCACGCCATCTTTTGCGTGACAAAGTAATCCACCCCGGACTTCTTGTAGATTTGAGGCAATTGCCAGGTGTACCCGAAAGAATCGGGATTCCAGCCGATTCGCACGTCCACGCCAAACTTTTCTTTGAAGTATCTCTTCCCCACGAGCAACTGACGAACCAACGATTCGCCGTCGGGCATGTTCAGGTCCGGCTCAACCCACATTCCGCCGACCATTTCCCATCGTCCGTCCTTCACTCGAGCGACAATTTCCTGGTGCATCGAAGGATATTTGTTAAACATCCATTCGCTGTATTGAGCGGCGGATTGCGTGTATGTGTACTGCGGGTATTCGTGCATCAGTTGAAGCGCGGTCGAGAACGTGCGGCGCACTACGTCCACGGTTTCCGTCCACGGCCAGAGCCATGCGGCGTCGATGTGCGAATTGCCTGCTATCCTGACGGAAGTCTGCTGCAAATGCGGTTTGATCGCCTGCAGCCCGGCCTGGGCTTTTGCGAGCGAGGCATCGAAGGCTTTCTGATCTGCTTTCCCAAGCGCATCCAAATTCACTTGGGTGGCAGCGCTATCGAGTTCTTTATCCACTTCCTGGGAATCAACTCCCAGCGAAGGCGCTAGTCTTGCGATAGACAGAATTTCCTGGAGAAGGTCGGCCGGGCTGGGGCGCGCCTCGGCGAATTCAATCCGGAAGTCCGTGCCTCCAAAATACTTCTCGTCCTCCGTATGCTGGATCTTGACGGCTATCAGGACATTGTCGCCCGGCTTTGTGTGGTCAAAAAGAACGATAGGTTCAAGGTCGTCTCCCATTGCCACTCGCTGGCCGTTGAAATAGACAATTTCCGGCATCGGCCCATTGCCCCACACGTGGATCTGAAACCATATTCGCGCCCCGGTCAGTTCATACCCATTCAGGTTCTTGGGGACTTCAACCCACTGGCGGTACCACACAGCCTCCCTGGGTCCGCGGTCGCCCTTCTTCATCACCGGCCAGCCTGAGTCGTCGAGATCGACGGCCTCGCCGTGAGCAATGTCCCCGACATGAAATCGCCACTCATGGGACGGCAGATTCGACAAAGCTGACAATTGCCGGGCCACGCGCTCGACCGGGGCGGATAGCGACTTAAACTGGTTGTCATCCTGCGCTCTCGCAGGCAAGGCAGTAAGCAAGCAACCAACAAAGAGGAAGGCCAACCAAAAGCAAGCATGGCTTGAGGTGTTTGGATGCAGAGTGCGGCGGATTCGATCTGACACAGATGATTCTCCTTCCCCTGAGTGGGGTGAAAGCCCGGTCGGGCTGCTGCACCTTTTGCGGGCGGCGGGCTCGTCATTGGAACCCGATTTGATCAAGGCCCTTCATTAATTCTACTTGGCCGTTTCCCCGACGTCCAAAAAACTCCGGCGAAAAACAATACGGCCTCCAGATGACGCTTACGCTTCTGTGCTCATGGTAATGATTTCTCCTCTTTCGACTACTCGTTCTTGTTTTTGGATTCGGAAGAATCTTCGTTCCCGGAGCTTCAAGAACATCCGCTGCAGGAAACGGCGGGGACGGAAGACACCAATAGTTTCACCTGCATCCAGACCCTCAATTAAGAGGCGAATAATCTCAAAACTGAGGCGGGATTGCGTGACATAGACCTTCATCCTGACGCTTCGCGAATCTTGCGTAACCTTATCGTGAGCCGGAAGAGTGGCTTTCTATTCCAAACTGCTAACGGAACGATGCTCGATCCGGGCAACATCCACAGGGACAGCCTGAGTCCTATCCTGGAAGAGATGGGGCAGGATGAAGCTGGAACGCGATTCAATGTGTTCCGGCGATTCCGAGAGGCTGTGCTGCAACGCAGTGAGGCGCGGCAGATCCTAATCGATCACTGGATGTGGCACTCGAATCCAAGCATGGGAGATGACTACGGAAGGCAGCTTGTGGAAGATGTCGAGTACTATTGAGACCAGGTCAAGAAAGTCGGCCCAGGCTTTGACCTACCGCCGTCTTTACTTGGGCTACTCGGGCTACAAACGGCGGGCAACGTCCGCAACAAGGAACCCACCTAAGTGCTACAATGAACAGAGGGTTATATCAATTCGGGCGTGTAGCTCAGCTGGGAGAGCACCTGCTTTGCAAGTAGGCAGGGCAAATCAAATAAGTGCCGCGTCTGGTGTCGCTTACGCGAAAACATGCGGTGCAATCAACCTCTTGAATTGGACTGACGTTGGACCGAACGTCTGCCTCAGGTCTTTGGGGCAACGCCATCGTGTGCGGCATGTGTCTTCTCATCGTCGGAACGTTTGTGCTGCACTCCACCCTGCAACCCTTCGGTTAACATCCGAACAACGAACTTCATCAGAACTTGCCGGAGTTGGCACTAATCGAAGGAAATCAGCAAGTTGCGACTAAACCTGACGAATCACTTTCTCCTTCTTTGTTCACCATTTGTTCGACTTTTGCCACCATTCATCGCGACTAGTATTACGTTTTTATGACGGCGCGAACTTCGACCTCGACAACGTCGAGCCGTTCCACTGCTGTCTTAATCCCCGCCGCCCCTGCCGCTTGAACCGCCCGGGCACGTGCCAATGCCCGATCCGCAATGGCGGATGCTTCTCGCAAAACTCCTTTTATCTCTGTTTCCAGCTTTTTGCGGCTTTCGCGCAAGCGCTCGTCAACGTCGCTTTGAACTCTCGAACTGTTAACTTCGAGCAGCTCATCGAGGAATTCCTGGGCATCGCAGACGATCCCTCCCCGCACTCCCAGACCACCGAGCAAGAGATCCCAGACAAGCAGGAGAGGTGAGGCAGGGGCGGCCACTCTCTCGATTACGTTGAAATAGAATTGAGACCTAACACGTAGCCCCTGATCCGAACCCAGATCCTCCGGGAGTTCTTCCAACCCTGGCATGTCTGTTTCCCCCAGCCGATGTAAGAATTCATTGGCAAGTTCAACGAACCGTTTTGCTGCCTTGCGAAATTCCTCTTCTGCAAACGCCGCCTCACTTTCCAACCATGGCTTGAGCTGTTTACCCGCTACTTCCTGCGCCAAGTGGTTCACGTTTCGACGATATGCAGGTCCATTGCGACTTGGGGCCAACGAAGATAATCGCTCGGTTAATTCAGTGTTGGCGCTTGCTTGGGCCAGCTTCAGAAAAGCATTCCTCCGCTCCACAAAAACGCCGGATAGTCGTTGCTGCTCTGCAGTCAGCAAAACTCCCAAATCCCGCATGCGAACTTCCGACTCACCGAGAGTTTTCCTAAGCCTTACCAGGCGTTTCTCTGATTCCTCTAGGGGGCGCTCAAGCGCATTCCGCTCTTCCTTGATCACAGCCAAGAGTTGATTTGCAGCACGCCGAATGCCTCTCTCGGTCGCTTGGCGAACCAGCGAGCGCCCCGAGTTCAGCACCAGGTCTTCAAGCGCGCGAACCAATTGGCCCCAATCCCAATCTGTTTCTTTTTGCTCTAAGCGATCAAGGGCGCTGACCTCAAAGATTCTAGGAACCGTTCGTTTCAAGCGGGTTTCCAAGACACGCCGGGAAAACTCCACGGCAGCACCACGCTCTGCCGCGTTTGCCCGGTCTGCCTTATTCAGAACAAACACCAGCTCATGGACATCTTGTGAGATGGCCTCCACAAGTTGCAGTTCATCACCGGACAAAGGGGGATCGGTCCCAACCACAACAATGGCAGCATCAATATGAGGGATGAATGCTTGGGTCGCCGCTGTGTTTCCTGCAAACACTGATCCGATTCCTGGCGTGTCTACGAAGCACATTCCGGTCTTTAAGAGCGGGCTCGGAACAAAGATTTCCACTCCCGCCACCCCCTTCGCATTCTCAGGGTTCTTCCCCTCGGACACATACTCTTCCACGGCCGTAACTGGGATATCTGTCCATGCTGCACTCTTGAAGCGAACCCGCGCCGCCAGACGCTCGCCATACCGAATAATCGTTGGCACGGCAGTCACTGGAACCACAGCGGTGGGAAGAACTGAATGTCCAATCAAGGCATTCAGAAGTGTTGACTTGCCACGCTTGAATTGACCGATACACGCCACATAGAATCGTCCTTCCGCGACCCTCTCTGCGACACTCCGGGCTGTGGAAGCAATGTGCTCTGCTCCGAACTCCGTCGCTAACTCTGCGAGTCGATCGAGTGCGACCTCACCGGAGAATTCCGGTAACGCACCTGGGTGATTCTCATGGGTTTGTGTCATTGGAGGAAGGGTAGCGCTCCGCAGATGGCCGATTGATTTGACTGCAAAAGGTAATCCACATGCACGAGCTTAGTTTTAATTCGATCTCGGTAGTGATATTTGGAGTTAGCCGCAAGCCTAGACATTTTCAAGATAGATCCTGGCAACAAACCACTAAGGTGAAGAACGTCCTCACGGAAGTCTTCTAAGTCGAGAGAATTCAGACCAAATTTGTTGACGCACAATTCGAGCAGCTCTCGTGCGTGTCTCTCAGGCAATGGTCCCAAATGAAGACGGAGTGAATCGTTCCAGTACAAACTCCATGCGTACCCGATCTCTTGCTGCGAGATGCCGCGCGCAATGAGGTAGATCGGCGTCCCGCACCGGAACATGATCTCTTTCATCAGGCGAGCCATGTTGTGTGTCGGCGGCGGAAAGTGGTCAATGAAGAATCGGTAGTCACCCGCAGTCAAAGCAGTGAACAGAATCCCTCGCAAGCGCAAGCTCGATTGCTTGTTCAGCCATCGATGAAGGGAGGCTTCGGTGGCTCCATCAGTATGAACTTTTCGTCGCACGTAGGAATCGCCTTTCTCATAGAGCTGACCAACGAAGTGGGAAAGCAATTGCTTCCCACTCGCTGCCCCTGCCCAAAAAACACAGCTTCGCTGTTCCACCTCTGGTAGTTCAGAAATGACTGTCTTGATGAGAGCCGTCTTCCCCGAATCCATTGGACCCCACACCAGTCGACTCTCGCGTTTTTGAATCGCAACGCCCAGGGACCGCCGCTCTTCCCTACGACCGACGAGAGTTTCGGGTTGGACGGTTTTCGACATTCTGCCATCTCCCTCTATGCCCTGTGCACGTCGCTACGAGCCTGTGGCACCTTGATGGACGTACTTGATGACCTCGACTTCCGACATGGCAATCAAACCTTCATCCACCATCTCGTCCAGATACGGGATCAGCTTTTTGACTTTATCTTCAGAGTCGATCACGCTGACCATGATGGGCGCGTCCGAAGAAAGCGACAGAAGATGAGAACGATGAATCAGCGTGCTCGCACCATACCCTTCGATGCCCCGAAATACAGTGGCCCCTGCAATATCCAATTCCCGGCATTTCTCAACTATGGCGCTGTAAAGTGGTTTGTCCTTCCACTTGTCATCCTCACCGAAGTGAATGCGCAGCATCTTAGCTTTACCTTCGAGCTTCATGGCCGAGTCTCCTTCCTTCTTTCTTCCTCCTCGTAGTTATGGGTGTACTTAACGATGTCAACGTCGGAGAGCACAACAAGTCCCTGTTGCACCATGCTGTCAAGAATCGGGAAATATGCCTTTAGCTTTTCTTCCGTGTCCACCACCGAGAGCATCATTGGTCGGTCGTGGGAAAGATTGAGAGTCGTCTCCTTATGAACGCGCCTGTTGGCTCCATAACCGAGAATTCCCTGATAAACCGTGACACCTGCTATGTCATTTGCTCGCATGCTCTCGATCAGAGCCTTGTGCAGAGGCTTGTCGCGCCATTTATCATTCTCCCCCACGAAGATCCGCATCAGCTTCGCTCTTCCTTCACGCTTGAGCGAGGGAGTCGACGGCTGCGGCAGACTCTTCTTTGAAACTTCGGACGGCTTAACGACTGTCGTATCCTGAACCTCGATCAAACCGGTGCCCACCATTTCATGCAACTTTGGCAGAAGTTCTTCAACCTTCTCCGGACACTCGATGAATTCGATCCGGACCGGAAGATTCTCCGTCAGTCGCTCGATACGCATCGTGTGCAGGTGATGGTCGGCACCAAAGCCAGCGATCCCGCGCACCACGTTTGCCCCAGAGATGCCGCGATAGAAAAGAAAGTCAAGAATCGCAGAATAGAGTGAATGGCCGTGGTACTTATGGTCTTCCCCAACGTATATGCTGACTTTCTTAGCAGGTCCGGCTTTAAGCATGCCCCCTCCTAGTCCAAGATTCCTCTTTGACCTACGAGAAACTCTGCGGCGCGCCCCAGCACGCCGCCTCCTGCGCGATCACCCTGTCTTGCTTGCTGAAGGAACTCCCTAAGCTCCAGTTCAAGTTCTGCCGCGCCCCTGCTACTCATTTCATCCAATGCCCCCCGTAAACTCGCGGGGACCTGTTTTTTCAATCCGAGCATGTGGCGCAGACAGAATCGCGCATGCTCCTTCAGCCACATGCCCGTGAGAGAGTTCCGCTCCAACTCTCTCGTAACCTCCTTCAGTCTCTCCACCTCCTCCTCGTGGACCTTTCCACACCCAATGCAAGAGGACGGTGATGCTGACGTTGCGATCCGTTCTCTAGCTTTCAGAGCGTTGAGGAAGAAGGAGGCAGCGACTTCCGCCTGGGCAGATTTGGCGAGCAACCAAGCATGAAAATTGCATAGCTGGGGCCCCGCTTCGGCCCGCAGGTGCCCGAGCAACGACTCATGGAAATGCTTAACCGCGCCACAGACTGGGCAACTTCCCTTAACCGCCAGACCAGAAATCGGCAGCTTTTCAAATGCAGATTGAATTCTCACGTGATAGTCCTTCCCGCGATTGCCCCTAGCGAGATTCTCCTCTGTCAGGGTGGCCCGGAGTTTCCCGACCGAAGGTATGCGGCCCATCCTGAGAAGCCTGTTTAGGGACGGCCTCAACCAAACTATTAATCTCAGCAACCCGCAGGACTCTCAAGTTCGCCTGAATTGCATGAGCTTCATCAGCAGAAAGTCCTATTCCCCCGAATGATCGGGCCGCCTGTGCGCGATAACGCTCGGCGTATGTCTCAAATCTTCGTTCAAGCTGGTTCGTTACCAGACTGCCCCACTCCTTCAATGCTCCCGAATAGATGCGCAGCGCGTTGTAGACTGGATCTCCCACTTGCTTGTAAAGTCGGCGGGCCAATCGCCTTTCGGCAAATTGCTTTCCAAACATCAAGGCAAACGTTGGCCGAGAAACGGCACCACTAATTGAACCCGCGCCGAAGACTGGGGTGCCACGAACGAGCGACTGAAACTCATCTTCACTTGGCTTGTCCGCAATACTAAGGTCTACAGCACTTGTTTTCAGATCATCTTTGAGTTGAAGTGCGAGCGCTTCGAGCATCCCTTGGAGTTGCTTAACCCGCTCCTGCGTAAACTGGAGTACGGAGTCTTTGATAATCTTCTCTGCCGAAAAGACCTGATTCGGTTTTTCAGACCATGCCTGAATCAGACGGGCAGACATGGCATAAAACGCTTCCGAGAGTTCATTCGGCAACGCTGCAATTTCCTTTTCCCAAGCAGACCGTGTTTCCTCAATCAAACCTGTCACACGACGCAGACGAGCCTCTACTGCACGGACCTGATCCCCCACTTCACTAGTCGGTTTCTTGCTCCGTTCGAGTTGCATTTCTAAGGCCGAAATTACGGACTCGCGCAGTGCACCAATCTTTCTTTGAATCGAGGATGCTCTGAGTTCCTGCGAGTGGCTGTACAGCGGAATGATTTGATCCTCGAACCATCGGGTCAGCAAGTTCTTGTGGGAGGGGAGAACACTCACGGGATGGACATGCAGTTCCAGATTGCACTCGGAACGGATGTGCTCTCTTACATACTCGATGATCTTCTCGCGATCCTCTGAACACAAAAGGTCGGCCTTGCTGAGAAGCACATTCGCGGGAACAGCCGCTTGCTGGAGAGTCAGAAGGGTTTGGAGGTCTTCCGCTGTTAACGTTGAACCCGCATCAATCAGGACAACGCCGAGATCACACTTTGGCAAGTAAGCGAGGGTTTCAGCCGCTCCACTCGTTGCCAGCGAGCCGAGCCCGGGTGTATCAACAAAAGAAACACCATTCTGAAGGCCTGAGGCAGGCAGCACCACTGTAATTCGGGTCACTCGCTTTGCATTTCCAGGATTTTGCTGTTCCGTCGCGAATTCAGGAAGCCTGGTAACGTCCAATGTTTTTGCACGACCTTCAGCAAAGGACACCCTCATCGAAGGCTTCTCCCCGTATGTGATTCGCGTGGGGACTGCTGTGATTGGCGTGACACCGACCGGGAGCACATCAGTCTCCAGAATGGAGTTCAGAAGGGATGACTTTCCGGAACTCACGCGACCGAAAACCGCAATCTCGAACGTTTTATCTTCGGCGCGATCCAGAATCGAGGCGATGGTCGTGCGAAATTCGACTAGCCCGCGATCAGCGACAATCTGCTCAAGCCTGGAAAGAAGTTCTAAATCGTTGCTCCTTTGTTCGAGTCGTTGTAGGCGCAACTTCAGATCTTCTCCAACACCCTCTAGCAGATAACGGTCAAGCTTCGACACCAAACCCCGCAACTCGCCGACAATTCCATTGAGTTCGGTGGCCGCAGCCTCGGGCAGTTCACCATACCCTTGCATGTAGTGCGGTTTCAGCTCTTCCACCGCGATGTCGATGGTACCTAGTGCGACATGGACAGCGCGGGAAGCCGGAATTGAGGGTTTCTCTCTTGGAATGCCCTGGCCGTCCAATACCCGCACAAGTTGCGCTCGGAGACGTGCGAGATAGTCTTCAATGGTGCGGCTCTGCGCCGGGGCGATGTCAGGCAGGAAGCGAGGAAACGCCACTTTCGACGAGCTAACGTGCATAATCTCGCTGATCTCGCCGAGGAGCTTGTCTATGTACTGGCAGGTCACGCGTAGTCGTCGTGCCTGAAATTCGTTCAACAAACCTGCGCTCGGTGAGTCTTGAGAACCCATACCATCCTCGACCGCTGCAGGCGGCTCATCATAAGCCGCCTGCTGGTTCCTCAGCCCTGTTTGAGTCTAGGCGGCTTAAACCACTTTTGCCTTACCCCGCCACCGTGAATAAGCGGAATTCCCTGCGTACACTGCGTTTGCTCCAAGTTCGTGTTCAATTTCGAGCAGCCTGTTGTATTTAGCGATTCTTTCTCCACGCGAAGCGGAACCCGTCTTGATTTGCCCGACTCCTGTTGCAACGGCGAAGTCGGCGATGGTGGTGTCGTCGGTCTCACCCGAACGGTGTGAGACCACGGCGGTGTAGCCGTGGTCATGGGCCATCTTGATGCAACGCATGGTTTCCGTGATTGTGCCAATCTGATTCAGTTTGATAAGAATCGAGTTGCCGATCCCTTTCTGAATCCCCTTCTCAAAGATTTCAGGATTGGTGACGAAAATATCGTCGGCCACGAGTTGAACTTTACTGCCGAGCTCCTTGGTCAAATCTGACCAGCCACTCCAGTCATCTTCGGCCAAGCCATCCTCAAGTGAGAAGATCTCCGGATATTGTGATAGCCAGCTTTTCCACAATCCGATCATGTCTGCAGAGCTTTTCTTGGAGCCATCGGATTTGCGAAAGACATACATTCCGTCTTCGTAGAATTCACTCGCAGCCGGATCCAGGTTGATGGCGATGTCTACGCCAGGCTTATATCCCGCTTGTCGAATCGCGGAACTCACGAGTTCCATGGCTTCCTCGTTTGAACGCAAGCGAGGGGCAAAACCGCCTTCGTCACCAACGCTCGTCTCGTAACCCTTTTTGTGCAATATGCCTTTGAGAGTGTGAAAGGTCTCGGCGGCATAGCGTAGGGCCTCCGAAAACGATCGTGCTCCGACAGGCGCAATCATGAATTCCTGAAAATCAACGTTGTTGTCAGCGTGCTTCCCGCCGTTGAGGACATTGAGCATTGGAACGGGAATCGTGTAGTTCACGCGCTCGGCTAGATACCGGTAAAGAGGTTGTTTCTTTTCCGCGGCGCTGGCGCGTGCCGCTGCAATGGACACGCCCAAGATCGCGTTTGCGCCCAGACGAGCTTTATTGGGAGTTCCATCGAGAGCGATTAGCTTCTTATCCAGGGCAGCTTGGTCACTAGCCTGAAAGCCGAGCATGGCAGGCCGGATCACCTGGAGCACATTTTCAACTGCCTTCCTGACACCCTTTCCGAAATACCGAGACTTGTCTCCGTCGCGGAGTTCAACGGCCTCATGCTTGCCGGTAGACGCACCTGACGGAATCTTTGCTACTCCCTCAAAGCCACCCTCTAACCGCAGCATCACCTGGATCGTCGGATTGCCTCGTGAATCCAGGATTTCGATTGCATCTAAGTCAGTGATTTTCGACATAAATGACCTCACCTTTCTTGCAGCCTCTATCGAACGATCATTACCGGACAATGCGCGTGACGAACAACTTTGTCGGAAGTCGATCCAATCTTGAACACCCCAAATCGGGAGACACCGCGATGGCCAAGAACAACTAGATCCACGTTTTCCGTTTCCGCCCGATGAATGATTTGCTCCGTCGGATGACCCACCACGATTGCAGTCTCAATCTGGACGTCCGCTTCCTTAGCGCGCTCCTGTATATGTTTGAAACCCTCCTCGAAGTGCTCCCGCGCGTCATCAATCATCGCTTCCAACTCAACGCGAGTTGCAGGCTCAGGAGGGCGGGCGACGGCGAAAACGAGAAGCTTCGCATCGCAACAATGCGCTAGATTTAATGCCACACTCACTGCGTGCTCCGAGTATTTCGACCCATCGTACCCCACGAGAATCTTCCGAAAGATTGAATCGTGCCTTTGGTGAGGCATAACCCCTCCTTAGTCCGTACTGACGGCTGCAACTTCCTTCGTAGACGATTTTTGTTCCGCTTTCGGCAGCAGATGCCTTGGCATGAACCAAGCGTTTGCAAACATCGTCGGGACGACAGCGCTACCGATTACTGTCGCCACGAGGTATGAGTATTGGGCTTGGGTAATGACCCCGTGGCTCAGGCCAAACAAAGCGGAAATCGTACCGAATGTCAGACCTGTTGACATCATCAGCGTGTAATACAAGCCTTCCTCGCGTTGGTACTTGAAGAATTTTACGGTCGGATAAAGGCCAACCATCTTCGACAGCATCTTTGCTCCGAACAAAGCCAGAAACACGAGCGGTGCTGCCACCAGCGCAGGGACAGACACGAATGACCCGGCTCGTATGAAATAAAATGGCGTGAGGAGTCCGAAAGTCAGTGTCCGGAGCCGGCGAACAAGTACGTGGTCTTTCCCGACAGTTCCCGCCAGCACCATGCCGATAATATATGCGGGAAGAACAGCCTCGCTCCCGGACCACACGGCCAGTCCGCCCATGCCGAACAACAGAAAGAGAAGATACTTGGCCTCCAGTTCGGAGACGCGGCCGCCATAGTGCTTGAAAAAGCGGGGTGTCAGGAACGGAAGGATGAAGAACACGACCACACTCACGACAACGAAAATCACGGTCCGAAACGTGAAAGGCGAGAAGATGAGGCCCAAGGCGATAACGGTTCCCAAATCATTTACGAAGCACGCTGCCAGAATCGCCTTCCCAAATTCTGTCTTGTTGAGGCCTAGTTCTAGCATCACGGCGTACACGACCGCCACGGAGGTCGTGGAGAGAGCCACACCTGCGAGCCAGCTCGATCTGACGCTCCAATGGAGAACGTAGTGCGCGACTGCCGTGCAGCCGAGAAACGGCCCGAAGAACCCTACGAGCCCAACGGCTGTTGCTTCCTTCCATTTGGTTCGAAAGATCACTGGATCGAGCTCGGCACCAGCAAGGAAAGTCAGGACAATCGCGCCCGTGCCAGCCAAAAAAGTGATCCACTCGGTCTTTGCGGCCAGTCCCATCGGACCGACGATGGCCCCGATGATCAATTGTGCGACGGTCCCTACAACGATTTCTGACAAGGCTGTTGAAATTTTGAACCAAATCGCTAGAAGCGTGGCGATGAGCGCCAATCCGACCCACAAGGAAGCTAGTGCCCAGACATTTTGCATGTCAGTTCTTGCTCCTGCCTTTGTTTTGGGATCGTTGCCGGGGACATGACTCCGCGACAAGATCCTTGTCAGGAGTCATCATCTGTCCCGGCTTAAGGGACAGCGGTTAGAGGGCGAACTCCTTCGCCACTAAATCTATGATACTTGGGGCCCGACGTAAGTCAACAACCAGCTTTGACGGTGGAGTGACACTCGCGTGACACTCCAATTCATTCCATCACAAGCTCGAATGGCTCACCTGGTGGCATCCGTGAAAGTATTGCCACGGCCGCTGCAAACCTCAACTTTTCGTCAAAACCGCAGCGTTGCCTTGCAACCCCGCACTTCCAACAAGAGATTGAGAGCGTTGGCACCGCCAACAATGAAGAGGTTTGCGTTCAGAAGCGCATCGATTGCGCAGCCTTCGCCGTTGTCGACGGCAATCGCCAAACCGCCGCTTTCTTTCACCGTCTTCAATAGCAACCGGTCGTTGTTGCCATTACCAAAGGCGGCGACGTGAGGCAGATCCAAGTGCTTCACGTACTCCTGCTTCTCTAGATCGTGCTTCTCCGTGCTCAGGATGTCAGGCTTCACGATGCCACGGAGCTCTTCGGTTGCGGTGCCAAAGGAATCGGAGCTTACGATTCGAATGTCTACGAAGTCGAGAAGTGTCACGAGTTTTTCCCTTACCCCCGGAGTGAGCCTCCCACCACAAGACAAGGTGCCTGTGTAATCGCTGACGATGGTATGTATCTCCCTCGCCCCGAACCCTGGAGTTTCGATCAATATGCCAGATTTATTCATCTCGGAACTCCTTCCGAATTTGATGCTCGGTCGATCACAATATCACGCAAGCCTCGTCGAGCGGCATTGTCAATGGCGGGTTCATAAACTCAGAAAACGCATGTGAACTAGAGTTGGCACGGACCCCGAATGGCCTACGACGTTTTTATGACAGCACTTCTTGATCCTGGATAGGTTAATAAAAAGAGCTTTTGGTTTAGCAACTTACGCAGCGCCGATTTCAATTCAAATGCCTGAGCATTCGGTCGAGAACCGAATGCTCTACCCGACGCGTAATTACTTGAAAAAGTGCGTTCTTGGACCGAATGGACCGAGATTCAAAGTTAAGTCTTTTCAGGAAGTCGCTGTATGCACTTCACTGGCTAAGGGTTGTACGTGACGGGTCGGCAGATCAGCTTGCGGGACCACCTGCTAACAGAGCAGGTAGTCATTGTCACGAAATTCTATTAGACTCACTATTAGAATCATATAGTTGCAGGGGGCGTGTAGCTCAGCTGGGAGAGCACCTGCTTTGCAAGCA